>Ga0247837_1002883_pt1 | contig 31305 bp, 18 predicted proteins | sample LaCtaG_2_FD_187115 | JGI IMG/M metagenome (GOLD analysis project Ga0247837, IMG submission 187115) | Freshwater microbial communities from meromictic Lake La Cruz, Castile-La Mancha, Spain - LaCruzMarch2015_14.5m | ecosystem: Environmental > Aquatic > Freshwater > Lake | place: Spain: Castile-La...
ACTACTAAACCAAGTTAGTCCTCGCTAAAGTCTGTCTTTTGGCCTGGGGTGGCTCTATGCACCTAACGTCTTGCATCGGTACAACTTTCCAGCAAATTGCCGATGAATCAAGTGCATTATATCCCAATAAAGAGCAGCAGGGTCACTACTCATTATTTAGGCCCAATATAGGCATTTCTCACATCGCTTGATATATCTAATGCGCCTACGACCATATACGAGAAACTAATAGCCTGACTGATGGACCTGGAGAAGGCCTGCCTAAACTGTACATACAATAAATGCACTTATCGTAGTATGTTGTAACAACTCTCGGAGACGTTTCTATAATCAGACTTTCAATTCCTGCTTCGTCTTGACTGAAACCGCCTTTTATTATCCAAACCAGGAGGCCTGAAGCCAAAAGACAGACAATCGCTGAGTCTATGAAATGACTGGGTCTCTTCAGATGCAGGCGCCAGTACTAAGGTCCGAAGCTGAGTTTGCCTAAATAGCCTAGTGGATATCCTTGTATTTCCAGGAGTACAGCAATTAAATCCACGTCCTGCATGCAATCATAGCCTCCGAGGAGGCAATATGCCCTCCCTCTCTACTTTTTCTGCATAGTGTTTTGTGGCTTTTAGACCTAGCCAGGTGCTCATCGGTCACACTCTTTTTCATTCTAGTGAACATATTACCATCACTCGCTGCGAGTCTTTTCTACTCACCTACTACTCGATAATTAATGGAGGGAGCACACTTAGTCGTCACGAGCGGCGACTTCGTGAAAGAACGCACAGGAGCCATCCGCGACACTTACCGCATAGGCGGAAAGTTGGGCGACGGAGCCTTCGGCAGTGTGCGGAAGATCACTCACCGAGTGACGGGCGAAGTGCGTGCAGTGAAGACCATCCACAAGAAATCACTACGGACTCCAGAGGAGCAAGCCACCTTCTTCAATGAAGTCTCCGTGCTGCGGGCGCTCGACCACCCCAACATCTTGAAGCTCTACGAGTTCTACCAGGACGACAAGAACTACTACCTCATAACGGAGTTCTGCGCGGGCGGGGAACTCTATGACAGGGTTATCAATGCGGGGTCCTTTAGCGAAGCAGTGGCTGCCAATGTCATGCGGCAAATCCTCAGCTGTGTGATGTTCTGCCACTCCAAAGGCGTCGTGCATCGCGATCTCAAGCCGGAAAACTTCCTCTTCGAAAGTTCGAGTCCCACTGCCCCTATCAAGGTCATCGACTTCGGAACTGCGCAGTTCTTCACGCCCGGACAGGTCCTCACAGCGAAGTTCGGCACTCCTTACTACATCGCTCCAGAGGTGCTGCGCAAGCACTACAGTGAGAAGTGCGACATTTGGAGCGCGGGTGTGAACCTGTATATACTGCTTTGCGGGTTCCCTCCGTTTGGCGGCAATAGTGATGAGCAGATTCTAAAGAAGGTGAGCGCAGGGAGGTTCACCTTCCCTTCTCCAGAATGGGACGCAATTTCCGCGGAAGCCAAGGACCTGATCACCCAAATGCTCACTCTAGACCCGGATAGAAGACCCAATGCGCGCGAGGCTTTGAGTCACCGCTGGCTGCAGAACGCTTCGCAAGAGCCTTTGAACGCCGCCTTCGCCACCGGCATTTTCAAGAACCTGCAGAGCTTCAAGACCGAACAGACTCTGCAGAAAGCCACACTGACCTTCATCGCCTCCCAACTGTCCACTAACGCGGAGAAGGCAGACATGATAGGCATTTTTCAGTCGCTGGATAGCGACAACAGCGGCACACTGTCACGTGCAGAGCTGATCCGAGGCTTTGAACAGCTGTATGGAGCTCAGGTGGAGGACGTGGAAGCGGAGGTGGATCGGATAATGGCAGCGGTCGATACAGACCGCTCAGGGGAAATTGACTATATGGAGTTCGCGATAGCCACTATGAACAGGCAGAAACTGGTAAGCCGGGAGCACCTGGAAGCGGCCTTCCGCGCCTTCGACTTGGACGGCAACGGCACCATTTCCAAAGACGAACTGCGCACAATGCTGGGCGGCAACAAGCACTACAGCGACGAAGTGTGGGAAGGCATCGTCAAGGAAGTCGACCAGAACGGAGACGGCGTCATTGACTTCAGCGAGTTCATGGACATGATGATGAGGTACAACCGCTAAGTTAGTTCTAGGAGAAGCAGTGGGAATGCAGGTGTATAGAAACACTGCGCATGTCACTTGTAACTGGTGCATATTATAATGTCGTTCACATCAGCTGAGCCTCTGTCAGGCCTTTCCATCATTCCGGAAGCTACAGAAGAGAACCGCGGCAGCACTTTCTTCGTAGCGAGGCCGCTGCCCAAGCCTGTAGAAAGCAAGGAGGAAGGACGCTCTCTTGCAGAGACTTCCAACCGTGACCAACGCCACACTGCTTCTTGCTCTCCCTCGGGCGATGGGAGTGAGTTTAAAGCGGCGTTCGTAGGCAAGCAGCCCCTTGCTTCGTGTTGCTGTACTCTCTTCTAATAGAGATCTAGCTTCCTAATTACATGCAGCAAGTCAGCACTGCCCGAGGGGTACATTGCTCTTTGAAATCTCCACGATTTCAGGCCAGACAGCCATTTTGCCTCGTACATAGTTCACCATCTGTTCATCTCTCGATAGTGCTTTGTCACATACGCTTCTCGCTAGGGACTTGAGTCCCCCTCGATGCAGCCTTATCTGTTATTTCTGTATGAATATAAAAAGTCGCTTATCCGTTTGTTCCTACGTATGCTGATTTATCCCTTGCGGATTTAACTCCTTCCTCCTCAGTCTAACCTTTAAAGGTAAAATGCATCGACCCAACATGACTCTGCGCAAAGACTGGAGCCTCCCCAAGCCAGCCTTCGCACGGCCTGCGCTACTGCGTCCCTTCGACTCGGAACAGCCTCCTTCCTCCGCCCGAGAGCCCAGACATGACGACCTCTTGCTCCGGCTGCAGCAGTACAGGATTCGCAACGCGGTAACGGCCAAGGCCTCGGGGTGGAAGGCGCAGACAGGGAAGCTGTCCACGATGCTCGAGTATGACCGGGGCAGAGTGGCGACTGTCAACTTGGCAGCGCTGAGGAGAGCTATTGTGGTGGAGCAGAAAAGACCTCAGGGCAAGCGGCCATTCATACCCAGGTATGTGGAGGAGGCCAAGCTGCCGCCTCTGTTCAGCTAATAGTCCCTTGACTGTCGCTAGATATCTTCTTGGTGATGCGCTGCATCAGGCCAGGGCTAATATGCAAATAAGCAGTTGTAACTGTGTTTTACACTAAGTGCGGAATGAGCAGACTATTGGGCAATGAGAAGATCTAGCCAGGTCTGCTAGTATATCAGCAAATTACACATCAACGCCACTGCAATTTATAGCTGTCAGTCCTCCTTTACTCAGTAGTTCTGTCAATCTCTGCTCTGTTTGAGAGTCTGCTAGGCGAATCATTTATCACTTTACAGAGGGGAGTTTGACCTGGGCGCGCCGCTTGGCTCTGCTGTATACCGGGCTTTGAACAGCCGACCTCACCTCACAGTCAACTTCATCGAGTCGCTTGGGGATAGCGATTGATCCACTGGGCGAACTCACGATGGAGCTGAGAATGTGGGAAAACCCGGGACCCACTAGATTGGTCCTCACAGGGAATCGTCCCCAAGGCTGAAACTCTTGATGCTGCAAGTCCACTCCCTCAGGAAGGAACTGTCCACAGGATGCACACTCCGCATCTAGCCTTTTTTTCGAGAAGATGACATCTTCTCTAATGTTTCCTGATGATTCGGATTTCTTCACTGCGTCACTTAATTGGTCGGTGCGACGCTTTAGTTGGCGATAAATACGGAGAAGCTCGGAACGGTCGACTTTGGCAGTGAGTTCGTCTTTGCTGATTTTAGTGTCCAGAGCAGCGTGTATTTGATTGAGCAGTTCGAGATCTCGACTGGAGAGTGACTTGGCCGAGTCATGTTTGCTGAGGATTTCCTTCATCTCACTCCTCAGTTGCTCTAAGTGCTGCAGCGCCACTGCGTTGTCCTGCCTACTCAGCAGAACTGGCTCCTCAGCAAGGGAAGAGCCGCCTACTAAGCGGGAAGCCAGGTAGCGGATAGCTTGTTCGTGCTGCTGCAGCACTGCTTTCAGTTTGCGCGCTTCGCCTTCTTCCGCCAGCGGCAGTTCGTCAAAGTTAATATCTTGCATGAGAGGGGGCAGAGCTTCCTGCTTGGGTATGGCCTCAACCTGCGCCTGCACCTTTTGCACATCTCCTTTCAGCTTCAGCACCATTGACCTGAGGTACTGCTCGTTCTCTAGCAGCTCCTCGGTTTGCTTGTCCTCCAGCAGCTTTCCCAGTGATTTCTGCAGGTCTACTACGTGCATCTTCGTCTCTGCAAACTTTTCATCCGCGTTCACCTGCACCTCCGTGACTTGATCCTCTACGAGTCGCCGAAGCTTCACATCCAACTCACTGAGGGCTTCTTTAAGAGTGTGTGCGTAGCCCTGCACGTCTTGCAGCAAGCGCCAGTAGTTGTTCAGACGGCCTTCGAGCTCCTGCGTCTTGCCTTCGCCTTCTCCACTCAATGTCGCCTTCGTAGGCAGGCCGCGCACTACCCTTTTCACCAAAGTGCTCAGAGTTTCTTCGGCTTCTGTAGTGCTGAGTTTCTCTTTGACTTGCTTCTTTACCTTCTCCACGGCGGCAGTGAGGACCGATAAGGCTGCTCGTAAGGACTGGAGTTCGTCACCGTGCTCCCCATTGGGCTGAAATAGTACTGGCTCGGCTGAGGGCACAGCCAGCACAATGCTGCTAGCAAGACTGGAAGTACGAGAGAATGGAGTGTTGAGTAGTTGGTAAGAGGACCGGCGCTGCGACTTTGCTTTGGCGAGTTCCTTGGATGGAGCTCTGTGTTCCTCTCTGGGCAGGGTCCAGGCTTCGAATTGCTCTGAAAGCTCTTTTAGTCGCGCAGCTGTTTTGGTCATGTGTTTGGATTTGTCCTGCACTGCGGCCTCCAAGTCTTCAAGTCGCTGATGGAGAGATGCCAGCTTGATAGGCTTCACTTCCCCTTCCGGCCTTTTGCTTTCCAAGCGGCTAGCGACCTGACTCGCTTGTGCAGCTATTAAAAACAACTTGTGCTGAAGTTCCAAAATAAGTCTGTCTTTCCCGATTTCAGTGTGAATCAAACTCACATCCACTCCCATCGCCTCCAATTCCGTGCCAGTGAGCATTGGCCCTTCCAGCCTGCTTTCCAGTGCTTTCAATCGCACAGCCAGACTGCGCACAGACACATGTGGCTGCGCGGGAGTTTCTCCCCCCACAGACTGCACTTCCTCAAGCTCCCCAGCTGTCTCCAACACTGCAGCCCTCTCCACTCTTTCCAGTCCCAGGCGTAGTTCCAACTGCAAGTCGTCCTGCGCTGCTTGCGTCTTCGCGAGTTTGTCCTGTAGACGGTGACTGTACTCATCCAGTGCATTCCTGCTCTGTGCCTGGCTTTGCGCGAGGGTCTGGGAGAAGGTGTGCGCCAGGCTTTGCTGTGTTCGCTGGTAGTCCTGCAGCTGGGCTTGGAGTTGCTCTGCAGTGCTGCTGGACTCTGATTTCAGCTTCAGCATCACTTCTTCCAGGGTGCGAAAGCGCTCACTCCAGGCGGAAACTCGGTCCTTCATCTTGTTCACGTCCTCCACACTGCGAGAAAACGAAGCTGTGGTTTCCTCTACTTCCTGCACCCGAGTACGGACTTGACTAACCTCAATGGCTGCAGAGTCCGCAGTCTTTGCAGTGTCTTCAATCAGTTCTTCGTGGATGGTGAGGCGGGAAAGGATGGCTGATAGGACTTCTGAAAGCTTGTGACTGTCCAAGGCTACCAGACCTTCGAGGGAAACCTGCCCTTCCAGACTGACGAGTGGCTTCATTATTATCTGCCCTGCAGCTGTCTGCATGAAACTCAGCACCCTAGCCTAGTGCCTGGCCTTAGATCCACACAATTAGAGTATATGACTCAAGTGCTTTGTGCAACTTGCAGTGGAAGCGACTGGGGAAGTGGGCTTTTGTTTACTTAAGGGAACACTAGGCCTTTTGGTATACGGTCAAAATGAGCATTTCCAAGTGTTGCATACCTTGACTTTGGGAAGGTTTTGGGAGGATGAGAGTTGGGCTGCTTCTCCCGTATCGTGTTTTGTCTCTCCGACTGTCTATAGGCACTGTTTCTCGAGGAAAATTATTACATTTTGTTCCTAGTAGATGAAATAGCGAAAAAACGTTGATTTGTGAGGAATTCACACAAGCGTCTTACTTGCTTTTCAGCAGAGCTTCGATAGCAGCGGCCTGATTAAAGAATGATATCGGAAATAAAAAACCCAAATCAAAGGAATTGCCCTGAAATTTCAGCTTAACGAGAAATCGAAGTCTGTTGAAACCAGGCAAGTCTGCAGGCAATCTCTTGGGTTAATTTAGTTATGAGAGACTGATAGTAAATGAAAAAGCTTAAGTGTTCGATTTGCCCAAAGACCTATCGCTCCCGGTTCACCCTCCGCAGACATGTAGAAGCCTTCCACTACCGCACCAAGCGCTTCGCCTGCGAGCACTGCGACAAGAGCTTCGCCTACCGCCACACCCTGCGCAAGCATGTGCAGCGAGTGCACAGTCCCCCTACTATAGAGACGGCCCAGTTCACGGAGATTCCCCTGCTTACTACTCTGCTGCGGTACTGCCAGGACCCTGACATGAAGCTTTTCAGTGACCTGACCTTAGATATCTAGGACTGCTGAGCACAGTCCTCCTAATAAGAGTCTTAAGCCTATGCAGGGCCAGGCCCAAAGTCCTGGGACAATTATTGTCTGGATGGGAACGTCCATTTTGCACTAACGAAAGCAAGGACACTCAGAGCACCTAGAGGTAGGAATTCGGCCCAATATGGGTAATTCAGCGGGGTACGGAAACATCTCAAAGTCTAGGGCGTAAAGCCAGCAAAGCAGAGATAGAACGCATATGCAGGGAAAGAACATAGCCTAAACTGCGGCATTTTCATTGTGAGCATATTGGTCTCCATTGGTTCCCCTACAAGCCGCCTTACTGCAGCTTTAAGCCAGGGCTTGACACTCAGTATTTCTTCTCATACAGGGCGATTTCCCTCGAAATTGTAAAATGGACCGAAGTTGGTAGTCTGTCCTTTCTCTTGCAGACTTGGCTGTGCTAAAGCCAGACGACATTGCCCTGTTTTAGTTTAAATGGACCCCGCGCTCCGCCAATACGTCAAAGACAACCTAGACATGGACCTGCTGGACATCCGCCTAGCAGAAAACAAGGCCCAAAGCTTCGACCTGATGATAGACACCGCCCACTTCCTGGGTCATCTGCCTGAATTCGCTGAGGACTTGCACAAAAAGCCTGGAAAAGTGATGAACTTGCTAAAAAAGGCAGCAGAAGAGGAACTCTACGGAGCGCAGTTATCACTGGATATGCGGCTGGCGAATGTGCCAGGTCTCAAGACCTCGAAAATAAGCGATTTGGGGGTAGAGCAGAGAGACGCGTTGGTGAGGATTTCAGGCACTGTGGTGCGTTGTGGCGGTGCAAAGTCCCTAGCGACCAACAAGGCTTTCCTGTGTATCGCGTGCAAGGAGACTTTTCGAGTGGAGGCGGACTTGCAGCTGTATGGGGAAATCACGCTGCCGGCTTCCTGCCCCGGGAAGCAGGAAGGCAAGGTGAAGACGAGGAGGTGTCGAGGGAGCGTGTTCGAGGAAAGTACGGAGTTGACACTATGGAAGGACTACAGAGAAGTAAAGGTGCAGGAGTCCTTCGGCTCAGTGGCTCCCGGCCGAGTGCCGCAGTCTATTTGGGTACTGCTGGCCGGCAACCTGGCGAACTGCTGTTCCCCGGGAGACGAAGTGACTGTCACAGGTCCGTTGCTGCTGCGCTGGGGCTCCCTGCAGCGGGACAAGCCCTGCGACGTCCAGCTCTGCTTGCAGGCCTTCACTGTGGAAAACGACGAGGATAAGGTGCAGCGGACTTCGCAAGAGGTGGAGGTCTGTCCTGGCTTCGGCTTGGAAATGCTGCACTGCTTTGCTTCGCCACTGTTGGGATTGGACCATATCAAGCTTGGGTTGCTGCTGTGTGCGGTGGGTGGAGTGAAGGAGGATGTGAAGGGGATGAAGCTCAGAGGACACTGCCATGCTTTGATTGTGGGAGAGCCCGGCACTGGGAAGTCTTCATTGCTGCAGAGCGCAGCGCAGTTGAAGGCGCGGTCAGTGTTTACCAACGCTCTGGGCACTAGCAAGGCAGGACTCACCCTGTCTGCGGTCAAAGAAGGCGGGGAGTGGATGCTAGAAGCAGGGGCGCTGGTCCTATCTGACTGCGGCATCTGCTGCATAGACGACTTCTCCCTGTTCCCCAAGGAAGACCGAGCCGACATCTTCGAAGCAATGGAGCACCAAACCATGAGTGTAGCCAAGGCAGGGATGGTCTGCCAAGTAAAGACCCGAACTACAGTAATAGCCGCCTGCAGACCAGTGGGCGGGCGCATTGACAGCTTCAAAGACTTAGAGGAAAACACAGGCCTTTCGACACCCCTGCTCAGTCGCTTCGACCTGGTCTTTATTCTAAATGACTCCCGGGAGGCGGAGTTGGATGAAATTCGGGCGGATTTTATACTTAATCGTATGTGGACGGACTCGAATCCGGCGGCTCTTCGATCTCTTGTGGACCAAGTGAAGGACTTGGAAGTGGCGCTTTCTGAGTCTGTCCTCTCTCTCATCCGTACCTACTATGAATACGCAAGACTGCGACTCGAGCAACTGACAGTCCGCCACCTCGAAAGCCTACTGCGACTAGTCCAGGCCCATGCAAAGCTATGCGGCCGCTTAGAAGCCTGCGAGTTAGACGCCCTCTCCGTGCTAATCCTGATGGAAAGCACAGCGAGAGGCTGCGGCCTTGTAACCTGCACATCCCCCGATATCTGTTTCCAGAGCGAAGAGCTGTTTGCAGACGCATGTGAGGAAGTCAAGGCCAGACTAGGAAGTTTGGACAGTAATTAATAGACATGTTCTGTAGTCTAGTAATGAAACAGGGCATTTTTGTCTATTCCAAGCGGTCTCAGGCCAAACCGACCACTCAGCCGCAGTCGCCCGCGCCAGTGCCCACTTCTCGCTTTGAAGCCCTGCGTGAAGAGCTTCGAGACCTGTTTGTCAGCCGGGAACAGTTCAGTCCAAGGGACTTCGAGCCAAAGATACCACGCTAGAGGAAGTAAGGCGAATTGTGCCTTTTAGTGCGTAGACAGTGCAGGCTTAGGGTTATGCGCTTCTAGGGTTGGTAGCGTTGTGCGGGATCGAGGTTTCGCAATGGAGCAATTTCGACCTTTTCATGCGAAACCCCTTTTTCTTCTTTGCTATATCAGCCCTGAGACTTAAACTACACCTCGAGTCTCCTAAATACTCAACTTTCCCTGAAATCGCAATATCGAAGGAAAGTCAAAATTCCGCCGGCACCAACTCGAACAACACACTAACAGGAAATCTAGTTCTGGACTGTTTGGATTATATACAGTGGCAGGTACAATGCTATGTAAGAAGGCTTGAAAATAGGGTTTTCCCGAATCTGGTATTTACGCATATTGGTTCATTCATCTAGTCACTAGGATCTATATAGGAAGCAATTAGTAGCAAATCCTTCCTTTACGTTTAAATAGTCTAACTAGCTTCGCTTTCAGGCCTTACTCTGAGTTCCATCCCCTCAGAGCAGTTCTGCACGCCCTGGACGGAGTAGACTTTAGACATACAGCAGAGTTTGTTTGTCCTCTGAAACTCCGATTGCAGGTTACTGGCGATTTCCACAGTGACGGGTTTGAACGCGAATTTAAAGAGCGGAACAAGGTCTATTCCCTTCGGCCGGAACAGCAGACTCGGAACCCTCCAAAACTGATAGGCGAGGGTGGCTAATACGATGCACACCCAGCTTGTCCACAGTAGTGCACTCAGCAATAGATCCCAGCCTGCATAGACTTGGTTGAATAGAACTAGGACTGCCGCACATACTAAAGCCGCTTCGCTCGCTATATGCCATAGACGCATTCGACTGTATCCGTAGGTCGGCAGTACGCAAGACAGAGCCAGGGAAGTCACTCGAATGCCTAGGATTAGTGCTGAGTGCAGAGTTGTGCCTTTGAATACGCGAAACAGTGCCACTTGCAAGGTCTGGCAGCCTAACCTTGTCTGGAGATACAGCACACTGGCATGAATGTGCAGCAACGGACGAGTCTGCCACAGTAACCGATAAATTCCCACTCCTAGAATCAGTATGAAGAGTGTAACTGCAGAAAGCACTGCAATGCAGATGTGGAAACCCTGCCAGCAGGACAGGTAGCAGTCCGCAGCCAGGTAGCTGGAGGAGTAGGCAGGACTGCTGTCCACTGGTGCAGTGCCCTGCGTGCACTCGAAACTGCCTAGTAGAATGAAGGTCTCGGGGACGAAGGCAAAGTAGGCGAAGCCGAAACTCCAAAGTTCCATTAGGACTCGAAGCAGGCCTTCGCCTAAGCACCAATGAGGCAGGAAATGCAGCAGAAGCACTGCCGCTAGCCACCCTGCAGTCGCACTCTCCGCCACCAGCCACAAGTGAGTGAACCCGCCATCTATCAGAGTCCGGAAAGCGCCGATATTGCCAATTCCCACGTCCAAAACCCGCTGAAGCCTCTCACTCACAAAGGACAAATCTCCTGTGAGCGCCAGAAACTGACAGAACTCCACCGCTAGTCCCAGCATCACCAGCGCATCCTCCACTTCCAACTCCGCCCTGACTATCAGCCTGCACAGCACAGCTTTCAACCGCCAATACAGCGCCACTCCCACAGCACTAGCCAGTCCTACACAGGCCAGGGCTACTCCGAGGAACAGGTCTTTCCCGGTAGGGAATTCCTTAGCGAAGCGGTCTTCGAAAGGACAGCCAAGGGTGAGCAGTCTAAAAGCACTCGGCACTCGCGTAGACCCATCGCCCCACACAAAGGTCGGGTCCATCTTCAGCAGGACTGTGCCTGTGGGGTCGAACCACCCGATGCTTCGCTCTATCGGATTAGTGCCGTTGGAAGACAATGTGTTCAGCGTGAACCGCATCGTTTGTCGGTCGTTGGAATTGGCATTGAAGTAAATGAGTCCGGAGCAGCCAGTGAAGCGGACTTCGTGCAGAGACTTGGACATAGCGGTGGCGTTGAGGAAGTCCTTGCCGCTGAAGAGCAGTAGTTGCAGTGCGTATCCAATTGCGTAGGCTGCGTCGTAGTAGGCGCAGGCGTAGGAAAAGGAAGGGTGGTAACTGAAGCGATTTGCATAGCTGGCTAGGAAAGCGCTGCCCGTAGGCCCAGCGAAGTAGTCAGGCACGAGTTGCAGCGACCCGTGCATCACCTCTAGTCCCTGAGCTGTTTTGGTCTCATTCCACCCGTCAAACATGCGCGGACTGACCCATATATCTCTGCCGAACGTCACCAAATCGCCTCTCCTCATCCCCATCTCGTAAAATACGAGCGGAATGAAATACGAGTCTGTGGCTGCAATGACGATGACTATTCGACAGCGAGAGTCAATGATGTACTGGAAGACTGCTGTGTAGTTAGCCCTGGCTTCCTCTAGGGTAGTAACCGAGGCGGAAATGACCTGGTACTCAGGGGGGTTCAGGATGGTAATACCGCTCTGAGCGAATAGCCTCCGGAAGTCTTGTTGGGCGGTGAGGCCATAGAGCGAGTCGATGACTACGAGAGAGCAAGTGAGCCAGCCGAGCTTCTTGAGAGTCTGCACGATCACTATGTTCATGTAGCTGTCCGGCACACACACTCGCACGAAGCCTGGGAAGTCCTCAGGCGAGGACATAGTGTCCCTGGTCGTAGTTGCACCTACGAAGGGTGCATGTATACTATGCTTGCGTAGGTGCTTCATCAGTTGGATGGTGTTCGCTGAAGTCATACTAGGCAGCACTGCGGCTCCGAAGCGGTCTTGGTAGGGCATGACCATGGATTCGAAGAGAGTCGCGTTGAAGCGAATCACTCCGCCGGTGAAGTTCCAAAGGTCGATGACGAAGTTGGGCAGCAGGTCGCCTCGGCTGCTGATTTCCTCGAAGGCGAGGATGGATCCACTGGTCTCTGGGTCGGTTTCTAGGTACACGTCTGGAGGGTCCCATTGGCCGAAGTTCGCACTGACCTGAATCGGCGCCGAGTAGTTCGTCGGCAGACCAAGCGATCCTCCCAGGAAGTAAATCTGCGCTTCCAGCGAGCAATTCCCTGTGTCCAAAGGCAGCACTCGCGTCCTAGTGGAGTTGTGCAAGTTCAGCAGTACATAGCGAGGCCTGCGCATACGTGCGGAAAACCACTTCTGCAAGTTGTCCACAAGTTCGTTCCCTGACTCTAGGAAGGCCCGCACTTGCGCCAATTTCCGCTCGTATATGTCTCTATCGGAAGTCGCCCACATGTCTTCCTCCTTCGCCACCACCAACCCCCCTTCCACTAAGTTGCTTTCGCTGTCATTGGCTGAAACCGGGTACAGTGCACTGGACAGCGGCATAAGATTGGCATAGCCGCGGCCGCCCACGTGCATGTGGAACTGCCCTTGGAGCAGCTCCTTGGTAGTGCTAGCGGAGGTGATAAACACGGTCATGCGGTTGCCTGTAGGTCTCAGTACCTTCCCTACGAAGGTCTGCGGCGACTCTTCAGTCGCAAAGAGGTGACTTTCATACTGAACTGTACTGGGAGTCGCAGTGAAAGTGGCCTGTAAGGTCTGGGAGTAGGCGGAAACGTCACTCACCAGAGAGACTTGCTTGAGCTGCAAACAGCTCAGAGCTTCATCTAAGGCTGAGACCACTTCTGCATATGTTCCGCCCATGTAGAAAGTCCAGTTGCCACCTTGCATCTTAGCCACCGGCCCCAGCACTAGCAAGGGCACCTGGGCTTCCTCACTGAAGGCGGACAGCCAGGCTGTAGTCATGTCTTCAAATGAAGCATCTAGCAGTAGATCTGGGGCTTCCCGCAGCAGCGTCTGCACCACTGTTTGGGCAGAAAAGAGAGTGGCGGAGTCCAGCATCGGCTTGAGGGCGGCGGGGGTGGAGGGACTCACCACGGTGAAGTAAGTCAAAGAGCTGAGGACAAGCCAGGGACTAAGCCAGCGAAAGACAGACTGGGCCATTGAATATGGCTGTTCAAGCAACAGTGAGAGGGCTGCTATATCGACTGACTGTGTGCAGAGGGGAAATAGCCGCTTTCCCATTAGACTCAGCAATGACGGTTGGACAGCTAGTGTCTGCCTCTAGAGTGGAATACAGCGGTTTCCCTGGCTTATTACAGCATTACGCTGGTTGCCTACTAATTGCATTCATTATGCTGGGATAGGACCCTAACTCAGGCCGGACTATGACAAATACTGCCGAATTCGCTTTTTATGCCCAAATTTGCCAATATATCAGCAGTTTATAGTCATTTTGACCGTTTATTGGGACTGGAAAGGAAAAATTCACCTCTGAAAATCAACAATTTAGGACCTTTTCATAGGATTAATGACTTATTTTATCTCTTTGTCGCAGAATTCTTGCATTTTCTCACGTTTTACTATAATTTTGCACATTTTTAAGTTTAAAAATGCTTTTCAGGTGCTGAGAAGCCTGGAGGGATCAATAAGGCGGATAGTCTTAAAACACAAAGGGAGAAATTCACTGATTAAGGGGAAATTACCCAAATTTTGCCACTTTTTAAGGTGGAAATGTACAAATAAGCAAAATCAGGCCTAGAATTCCCCTGAGAAAGTCGGCTTTGGCTACTAGAAAAAGCTCTAAAATGACCCACCAAATTCAGCTCCTAATCTCCAAATGAGTGCAATTTCCAGTGAATTCAGCAGAAATAGCGGTTTCCGCCCATTAAATGCGCTATTTGACTAAATACTCGAAAATGACTTCCTTGGCCAGCAGAGACGGCAAGCGGACGAACTTGGTCCTGGTCTTGACGAAGAGCACAAGGAAGGTGCAAGTGAGTTTGCCAATAGCCTTGACATCTGCAGCCACCGCCTTCTTATCCCTGTCATTCCAGTCCTTCGCTCCCAGACAGACATCCACCGCTGCGCCTTTCCAGACCACCGGGACTTTGGCGGCCTTGATGTGCTTCACGGAAGTCGCGAGACCCACGAAGCCGAGCAGTGCTCTGGGCGCCTGGGTCTCTAGCAGTAGGGAGAGGTGTGCTTCTAGCAGTGCATCTACGGGGTGAGAGGCTTTCAGGGAGGCGAGGGCAGTCCACTGCTTGGCCAGGATCACTTCCTTCAGTCCGATTTTAGTGAAACACTCCACCAGCACATGTACGCCCAACAGTGACTTCTGGGCTTCAAAGGTGCACACTCCTGCAGCAATTTGCCGGACTACAAAGTGCTGTGTCGCCTCTTTTGTCACCAGATCAGCCAATAGCACCCGCAGTGGGAGATCCATCTGCAGTAGCAAGTCTGCACTCTGCCACAGCAGACTGTTCAGCAGCTGTTGCTGTGGCTTGGTCAATTTCTCTTGCAGCTTGCCTTGGAGAAGACGTAGACTTGCACTTACCACTGCTTGTTCCTGCGGTCCTGAGGCGAAAGTATGCGCCATGCGTAAAAGGTCGAAAACTCCTTCGCAGTCACTGAAGCGCTCCATTAGCCGTCCACATACTTGTTCAGATTTCCCCACTTCTCCCTTTAGCAGCTCGAATTGGATCTTTACTAACTCCTGGACCTCCATCCACTGCACTACCGCAAGCAGGTGCTGCAGTAGTCCTTTCGCCAGTGCCTGTTTCAACACTCTCTGCATACTCTTCTCACTCTGCTGGCCCAAGACATGGTTCAGCGCAGCCACCAGGTCTTCCCAACACATCAGCAGTCTGTCCTGTCCCGCCCTCAACTCCTTATAATAGGCAGACAGCACTTGCGCTACTGCTCGCTCGTACTCCGGTAACAGCGTGCGCTTCACACTGTCCAGCATGAGCAGCAGCGGCAGCAGCCTCACCCTCAGTACACTTTCAGTGGCTTCGCCTTCGAACGAAGCTGCCACTTCCTCCAGAAGACGTGCGGACTGGAGCTGGTAGCCCTGTACTTCCTGGGGCAGGAAGAGACCCTGTTTGAGCAGTTCCGCCACTGCCTGGTAGCTGCCAGCGGGGAGTTGGCTGAAAGGGGACATGCCGAGAGTCACTGAGCCGTCAGGCCGCAGCAGGGTGAAGTCCGAATCAGCCTCGCGCAGCACGAGGACGGGCTGGCTGTGGTAAGCGAATACTCGCAGGTTGGGCTCCATTAGAACTGCCTATGATTTGCAAGTCTAGGAGAGATTGCTCGGATTTCCCTAGAATTTAGCCTAAAGTGCTCAGCAATTGTCGTTTTTTACTATATAAACAGCAATTCGTATTGCAAATTCTTCGAAACTCCCCAAAATTGCGTATCAGCAATAACCTATATAGCGAAATTGAGCTGTTTGGAGTATGAATTGCGCATTTCTCAGCTACTCTGAGACAATTTAGTTAAATTTTGTTTAAAAAGTCCTCCAATTCCTTGCACGCCGTCCGTATTTTCTCACTCTGCTGGTAAATTTGAGCCTGGTCACTCGCTACCCTGCGCATTTTCCGGTCCAATGCCCTCTTCTGCTCCACAAAGACCACTTCTTTGGCCTGAAAAGCCTCCTGCCGCCCCGCCAACTCCGTCCTTTCCGTCTCCACAAGCCTGCGAAGCTGCACCAACTCCGCCGCTTTCAGACGCAGGAACTCCCTGGCCTCCGCCCTGCCCAGCACCTGCGACAAACTGGCCCGCAGGCGGTCCTCCAGCACTGCCAGTGCAGTTTCTCTAAGCGCCACAGCCTCTTCCCTGCCTTCCAAAGCCGCTTTCCACACTGCCACTTCGTGAGCTTCCCCCTTCAATTTCCCTCTTTCCTGATTCAGTGCCTCTTCAAGACAGCGAAAACGGTCCAATTTGTCCCCTAAGTCCGTAGTATGTTTTTCCTCGGTAGAGCGGTCTGTTATAGGGCCTTGGCTTAGGCCTGCAGGCTTGCGGCCTTCGAAGCTCAGGTCGGGGGAGCGACTGAGGGAGGATCCGCAGGGGGAAACGCGTTCGAGGACCTTGCGCAGGACGTTGGCTTTGGATTTGGTGAAGCAGCGGTTGGTTTGGAGGACTCGCAGGGAGCAGCCGATGCTCTGCGCGAGCTTTTCTGTGTCGGTAACAACCCGCTGAGCCTTCGCCTGCACCAATGCCGCCTTCAGTACCTCCACCTGGCTCCTAAAGGCACCCTCGTCCTCCCCATTGCGCACACGCACAAGCAAGTCCTCCGCATAGTCCAACTCCACCTGAGCTGCTGCAAAGTTTGCACTCAGTGTCCGCACAGTCCCTGCCTGGGTTCTCAGCTCTTGCAGTGTGTGTTCACAGTCCTGTACGCTGGCTACAGGCAGAGGACAAAGCCTATCCTCCCTGAGTATTGCCTGCAAGCGAGATTTGAGGTGGTGCAGGTCGGAGGCTTTGTTGCGTAGTTCTTCGCGAATAGTGTCGATTTCCTGTCTTTCGCGTGCGACGCTCGCATGCACGGATCTTTCAAATCGGGACTTAGTCTGCTGGAAGTGCGCCTTTTCCTTGATCAATTGCTCCCACAGTAGTTCAAATTCATGCAGACGCCTGTCTCCCGGCTGAGCCGGGCGTAGACGGACAGACACTCGCAGTTGCCCCAAGTAGAAGTGAGCGAAGCCTCGGAGCTGCAAGTCACAGAGAGCTCGGAGCAGCTCTGCTGCCTCTGCGGAAGAGACTTCGAGACCCTGGCTGCCTAACACGTACCAGTGGGAAGCACCCGGCCCTGTGAGTGCTGCTCTCTAGGTCTGCCAGACGCATCAAAGTCCGCTCTAGCAGGACGCAGGGCTCCGCTGGCAGGTCCCAGTCTATTGGTTCTCTAAAGCGAGGACTCGGGAAAGAGTTCTCTTCAGTTTCGACTTGCATATTAGATAGAGAGGGCATCTTTAGGTGCTACTGCGGTGCAACTTTTGGGAGCTTTCAAGAATAGTGCGATTTTTCGGCTTTTGTGTATTTGCAAGTAGAATTTGATGGGAAAAGTGAGATTTGTATAGTTTATTAACAATTTTCTCTATTAAACGAGTGAGATCTAATGCCTTACCAGCAGTGTGCAGTCACAATCTTACATCCCAGGTTCAATTTAGCGGATGAAAAGAGACTAGCGCCCTACTGCTAAATATAAAGACTGCGCAGCTGACTGCTTCTCCCTGAAAATGGCTCTGATTGCAACAGTCTCTGCTGCAGCTGCTCACTGAGTGCTCCTATGCTGCAGCGGTACAGTTCCGACAGGGCACTTCGTCTCGCATTGCTGTCCTCTGCCTGCTGCATTGCCCGCTGAAGCCAATAGACGCGCTTCGCAGGCCAGGCTTGGTCTCTGCTCAGTACTGCCAATTCAGTGAGTAGTTTGAACTGCGACTTGTTCCCAGGCAAGCGAGACAAACAGGCAATTAAGAGCTGCTCAGCGGCTTCCGCCCGTCCCTGGCTCACACACAAAGCCACGAGTTTCCCTCTACATCCATTCGCAACAACGGAATAAGGATCCTGCTTGCTGCAAAGACTGAGCAGAGCTAGTAGGACTGACTCCGCCTGTTCCCTTTCTCTGTGTTTACAGTGGAATTCAGCGAGTTTCTCTAGTGAAGCCAAGTAAGTCTCTGCACGCGGGTTTCTGCGTTCTTCCAAAAGGCTGATTTCCTGCAGTGTCGCTGCTGTCTCGGGCCAACGCTCACAGCGCTCATATAAAGAGGCCAGTTTAGTGAGTGCTTCGATGGTAACTGGGGAAAGGATAGCTGTGCACCTGAGCTGAGAAGCCAGCGCTATCATTCCGCTAAGGGCGGAGTCGGAGTCACCCGTTGCGAAGTGAGTATCTGCCAATAGGCCGACTGCTTGTATGTATGTGTGGGAAAGGGGCTGCTCAGTGCCCACCTCCCTACAAGCCTCTTCCAGTGCCGCAATTGCACATTTCCCTTGTCCGTTCTTCACATACAGAGTTGCCAAACTATGCACAATTCCAACGTATTTGCTGCCTCCAGGCTCCAGCAGACTAATAAGTCTCACAGTTTCTCTGTATATCTGTACCGCCTTAGCGAATTCACTGCTTTGCGCAAGTTTGACCAAGGCTTCAACAGTAACCTGCGACCTCGGGTTCCGCCTCCTCTGTATATCAGCTATAGTTTCCAAGGTTTCCACCAACCCAGGCCTTTGGCTCTGCTCGTAGAAGGCAGCCAGGCTTTGCCGTCCTTCCAAAGCCTTATCAGACGTATCTCCCTGCCTTCGTCTAGAGTCTACTAATTGCTGGTATGTGCGCTCTGCATCGGCCTGCCGTCCTACCTCCGCACTGCCGTAATATTTTGCTAAAGTCAGTAAAACGCCGTCGACCAGGCCTGAATTGGCCTTTTCGCAGGTTTCCAGTGCCTCTAGCAGCATTTCCTCGGCGGCTTTTTCCCTCTTTTGACGCTGGTAGAAGCCTTGCAGTTCCTTGCAAAAGTCCAAATAGCCTTCCTCTATCGGCTTCGCAGATTTCCAAATTTCTCGTAATTCCCTCAATAACTCCTCTGCAGCCTCATTCCTGCCCAGTTGCACACACCCCTCAGCCACACTCAGTGCCAAAGTCGTCACAACTTTCGAAAACGGCAGTTTCTGCAGGTGGATCCGGTAGGCCTCCAACTGCACGGCTACACACTTGTCCAACTGCTTGCGCACAGGGCTGCTGTAGTGCTCACTGAGCCGCTGGAGTATATGTAGGGTCTGGTCTGACTTCGGGTCCTGCTTTTTCCGTAATTCCAAAGCCTCCAAAATAACAGTTTCCGCCTTGTCACCTTCCATTCGCTTTCGATGCAAGTCCTCGAGTCGACTTAGTGCGGCAAATAGTTCCCAAGAAGTTGGGTTTTCCTGCTTTCTGTGGTCTATAAGCGACCGCAAAACAGCCTCTGCGACTTCCGGCTTCTTGATGTCCCAGCGGGAGTAGAAATCCGCCAGTTGAAACTCGCCTTCTAGGGAGTTCGGCTGCAGGGCTCGAATCTGCAAGCGGACTTCCTCTTCCTTTTCCGGCTGTTTAGCCCCGTAAAAGGCATAGAGAGCCGCTAAGTCCGAAAGTGCTTTTTGTCTATTTTCCGGCTGAGTAGTTAACTTGAAGAGACAAGTTTCAGCCTTGCGGAACTGCTTTGTGCGTTTGTAGAAGTCGCATAGGTCTTTTTCCCAAGCGGTTGTGACTTCGGAGGTAGGGAGGTGCTGCCGGTATCGAAGCAGCTGCGCTTGGTGCTGGGCTTCGTAGTCGCTGTAGCGGTTTTGCTCTTCACAGAAAGCAAGGAACTGCTTGACCGCCGTGACCGTCCTTTGACTGCACGGTTCTCTCTCACTGAGCACCGCCAGTCCTAGTTGTAGTACTAAACCCGCCTGCTCTATCCGACCCCTTGCTTTGTGCATTTTCGCAAGTCGCTGGTAGGCGTCTATATCCTGTGGAGACTTTCTAAGTTCCATCTCAAGGGCTTTTTCTGCCTTCGAGTATTGCTTGGTGCTGATATAGAAGTCGCTGAGTTCCTTGGCAGTGCCCCAGGCCTGCAAACTCCTTTCCCCTAGGCCATATAAGCCTTTCGATGCACAGAAAGTGACTAACTCCCTCAAAGATTTCCCTTTGTTTTCTTGCTTTGCAGCGAATTGCCATAGCACTTGGGCTGCTTTTTCGTACTCCCATAGGGTTACATACAGAGTGAAAAGAGTGCGCTGTAAAGACTCGTTAGTAGCGAGGCGCTCGGCCTTGTCCACCTGCCAGGTCTGGGAATAGAGCTCCATCAGCGCTGTGGAATCCCCTGCTAGCAGGTTCTCAGCTGCTTCCCACTGGTCCGTTTCCACAAAGAAGTCTACAAGTTCCTTCCGTAGACTTAAGTCAGTCGGCCTTTCTGACATACCCCACTTGAAAGCAGCCTCCGCCTGAGTCCTCAGTCCCAACGCCTGATACCTCCTGGCCATCAATCGCACCAAATCGCAGTCTCCAAAGGTCCGAAGAAGCAGATAAGAGCTCCGGACTAGTCTATCAGCAGACTGGAGATTGTTTCTCTTTACAGCGGAGGAGCAACGGAGCTGGATGGAGGAGTGGGTGGCTGGGCTGAGGGCGAGGTGGAGGGCCCAGGGGAAGGAGCCGCTTTTGAGGTGGAGTTCCAAGCAGAGGGCAGTGAGCTGTTGCTTAGCCCAGTCGAGCGTCATGACAAAAATATGTGGAGCGATCGGATTCGGCCTGAGCCTGTCTGCGGCTGTGCCTTTCTGTTCCTATATGTGGCCTTCCTGCTCACCCTTCTCCCGCCTCTCACTGTCCTGCTCATGCATTTGATGCCCATCCCACTCCTCGTGCTTTGCTATCATCGCTGGAAAGAGTTGAGGGAGCAGGGACTGGTCACGTTTATGCCTGACAAGGTACAAGAAGTCCTCCTCCACAGTTCCCTCCTCGACCTCCTAATGGCCGTCTGGGACCTCCCCAACTTAGTCGAGTACCTCAAACGGCTCATCTACCCCTTCTTCGTCCGCATGGACAAAGCCGAAGCCCTAATGCTCTTCCAAGAACTGAACCCCGAAGTCGCAGCCATGATGAACACTAAAGGACTAGTCCACATGCTGCCCGCTCCAGTAAAGCAAGCAATTGCACCCGAGGCTCTGTTCAAGGACTGTCTGTTTCTGCAGCCTGCGGTTCATCATAGGCCGAGACACCGCTCCCACGCCTCTGCAGACCTGTCTAAGGACCCGCTGCCCGGGCCTGTTAGGCCGCGCTTAAGCCCTGCGTTTAAATCTGAACTGAAAACGGAGGTCATCAGTAGCTCGAGCGACATCGTCTCTCCGGCACTCAAAGGCCCGGACAATATCACTAGTGTCATTGACCGCCTCCGCCACAAGGTGCTTTCCACTTAGATTCCCACCCTCGAGCCTATCTTCGGCCATATCCTCGGCTACCAGGTCCGCCAGTTAATGAGTCTCCTCAGTACCAAAATACTGGCCGGCGGGTCCTTAATAGCCCTGTTCGGCCTCTTAGTCCAACTAGCCTTCAGCAGACGCGTCAGGCGCTGGACCTACAGCGCAGTCAAGTTCGGCGCCTTCGGAGGGTGCTTGTGGGTGCTAATGACCTGCCTCCTGAGTCTCTTCATCAAGTACCTGCACAGTCGAGTCAAGGCTCCAGAGCCCAAGAAGCCGCAGCCAGTGCAAGACCGCACCTTCCCAGAGGACCTGCGCCAGTCCTTCGAGTCCCGGTTCGAGAAGGAAAAGCGGGAAGGGTTCGCAAGTCTGCTCCATAAGGCCTTTACTTAGAGCTCTATAGGCCTTTGGTCCCTGCGAGCACTGCCTTAGCTAGCTACCTGCGTGGTCGCCACTTGCTGCGTGCGTCGGATGTTCTCCACGGTTTGCCGGATTATGAGGTTGGAGGAAGTCTCTTCCAGTACTCCGGGACTGATGCTCAGTGTCTTACTAGCATCGTGAGTCTTATACACTCCAATCAGCCGGTCTGCGAGTTCGAAGTTCTGGTACCGAAGCGAGACTATAATAAATTGAGCGTCTCTCGTCCTGCTCTTGATGTAATTGGCGATGATGCTCACATTCTGGAAATCCAGCGCAGCGTCCACCTCGTCCATTACATAGAGGGCTGTAGGCTTGTAGTGGTGCAGAGCGAATACCAGCGCTAGGGAACTTAAAGTCTTTTCGCCTCCACTTAAGTTCGCCATTTTCTTCCAGGACTTTTTGGGCGGCCTCACTGTAAAGACAATTCCCTCTGCGAAGGGATCTGTGGAGTCCGCATACTCCAGTTCCGCGTCTCCGCCTCTGGTTAGCATTTGGTACATTTCCCGCAGTTTCTTGGAGATCACTAGGAACCCCGCACTGAACTCTTCGTACCTTTTCCGCTTGATGTCGCTGCAGGTGAGCCGCAGTCCGTCTACCTCTTGTCTGGTCGCGTCCAGCTCTTCTTGGTAGGCTGCTAGCGTTCGGCGCCGCTCTCGGTACTCCTGTAAGACGTGCAGGTCAGGTTTAGACTTCGCAACATTTTCGCCATACAGAGTCAGAAGTCGCTGCAGCAGGGCTTCTTTGGGCTGGAGAGGCTCCAACTCTTCCATAGTGAATTCGGTCGAAATGGGGAAAAGTAGGTCTTTTTTCTCCTCTGCGTCCAAGTCTTTATGCCGACGCTTTGGCTCGTTCGCTGCATCGACTTCCTCCTTTTCCTCCCTTTTCTCTATCAAATCCGCAAACTCCTCCCCAGTCGTCCGATACCTCCCCCTATTTTCCTCAATTTCCTTATTCCAAACCTCCAGCTGCTCCTCGTTTTTCTTCATATCCACCTTCAAATCCTTCATCTGCGCCTTAATCGCATTTCTCTGTTCCGTGATTCTGCCGAACTCTTCCTTAAGTGCGCCTTGCTGCTGCTTCATGGCTTCCAGCTCCTTCAACAGTGTTTCCTTCAGTTTCGCAGCCTCAGTGAGTTGCCCAGCGATGTCCATTGCCTGCTTCACCATCGTTTCCACTTTCTCATTTAGCTCTTTTGTGTCTTTTTCGATGTCGGCCAGTTTCCCCTCTAAGTCTCCTTTGTGGGTTTTGGCCTTTTCGGAGTCTTTTCGGGACTGGGTGAGTTTGGTGCCTAATCGTTGGATTTCCTCTTCGAGGCCGCGGACTTCGGCTTCCTTTTCCTTCTTGAGGACTTTTAGCTGGTGGAATTTAGCGCCGCCGGCGGCTTCGATTTGGGCTTCGACTCTGGCGATGCTTTCCTGCATCGTTTCGACGGCTTTGGCGATTTTGGCGACTAGGGCGGTTTGTTTGTCGAGAGGACCAGTGAGAGCTGTCATGTCCTGCTCCCTCACAGGCAGGTCTCTGACCGCCCGCAACTCCCCAGCCACAACCCTTTCCCTCTGCTCATACTCCCGCATGTCCTCCTCGCCTGCCCTCAGCCGAGTCCTGCACTCCTCCGCACTCCTCACCCACTTCGTCACATCCTCCAGTCCTCTCTTCATTTCCACTCCCAACTGGTTCTTTTCCGCCTCCAAAGCCGCCATTTGCCCGTCGAAGTCTCCATCCTCCATATTCACGTCTTCCGACGCTTGGCCGATCAGTCGCATTTTGCCTCTGCGAGGGGCTGCGAATCCCTGCATGTCGCCAGTGGTATTGATGATGTCTCCGGCTTGGGTGACGACTCTGTGGCGAGTTTCGCCGCCCAGGGCTACTTGCCGAGCCTCTTCTAGCGTCTTAGTGACGAGTGTTTCTGAGAAGACGGACCAGAAAGCAGCGGCGAGGTCTTGCTGTTCTAGCTGAATACTGTCGTAAAGCCGGGCTGCGCCCCTAGGGATTGGGGCGGTGGAAGGGGCGGGAGCGCGCTGCTTGTCGAGGATGAGGGCGGTCACCTTGCCTAGGCGCTGGTCTCGGACGAAGTCGATGAGTAGCTGGCCGTCCTCGGTCGTTTCCACCACATAGTTATCCAGTTTCGCAAAAGCCGACGAAACCGCCACATCAAAAGCCGCAGGCACCGCTCCCAAGTCCCCCAGCCGTCCCCTGACTCCCCTCAGCTTCCCCTGACGCATAGCCAACTTAATAGCCGCGTCCATCTTATTCGCAGACTGAGTTTTTTGGAAGGACCGCTCCCGCCGCTGCTTCTTTTCTTGGAGTTGGTTGAGGCGGTGGGCGAGTTCGTCGTGTTTTTGCTTCATGGAGGTGGTGGCTGCTTTGCTTTCTTCGCGCTTGCGGTTGGCTTCTTCGAGGCCGGCTTGAAGGGTTTGGAGTTCAGTGACCAAAGCGGCCTTTTTATCCGCCAAGGCCTTAAGCTGCTTTTCCAAGCTTTCCCTGTTCTTCTCATTATCCGTCTGCTCCTGGTTCAAACGGTCAATCTTCGCCTGAATATCCTGCAGCTTCACCTGCGAGTCCCCCAACTGCGCCTGCACCGGCCTCATTTCCTCCAACTTCCTATTCCGCTCCCCCTGCAGTCCTTCCGTCATCTGCACCACTTCCAAGGAAAGGTCCTGGTACCTGGCCTTCACCTCCTCTAGCTCCCTGGCTCTTTCCCCGAGGGCTTTTTCCTTGCCTGGGAGAGCTGCGGCCGTGTCTTCTAAGGTGTTTAGGAGAGTTTGGATTTTCGCTTCTTGCTGCTGGATGAGTTCTTTGGTGTCCAGAAGTCGCTTGTCAGAGCGGTCTTTGAGGGCGGTGGCTTCGGCATGGGCGAGTTCCAGACGTTCATACTCCTTCTTAAACCCCGCCTCCTGCTCCGTAAGCGCCCTCAAGTCCTTCTCCTTCCTCGCAAACAGCTCAATAACTTCCTTATTTTCCTCCTTTTTGCTGAGAAAGAGCTGCTCCACCTTCTCCTTTTCCTCCCCAAGGCGTCTGTCCCTGCCTTCCAACTCCACAGCCCGCTGACTGTTCTTCAGTCTAGCTAGGTAGTAGGACAGGTTTCGGAGCTGAAAAAGCTCTTTTTCGATTTCGATGGCTGCTAAAGCGTCGTTTTTCGGACCTTCGAGGGAGATTAGGGCTTCTTTGCCCTGGTTTACGCTGTTTTGCCGCTGCGCCAGGCCTTCATGCGCCTCCTCAATCTTCTTTTCCGCCTCCATTATGAGCTGCACATAGGTACTCGTCCCTATGATTTCCTCCAAATAGTCCAACAACCCCGAAGATATAGCCTTTCCTTCGTCGTCTTGAGTGCCTTTGGGCTTCATTAGGGCAATTTGCTCGACTTCGCCCTGCAGGATGAGGAAGCGGTTGTGCTCGAGGTCGATTCCGCGCTGTTTGAGCAGGGAAGTGACTTCTTCGTAGCTGCTATCGCGGCCGTTGACGTCATATTTGGAGTGGCCGGACTTGTACACGATGCGGGAGAGGGAAAATTGGGAGTGGGGCAAGACTTCGAAGTCTGCGTAGCCGCGGTCCACTATGTCCTGGAAAAAGACGGTGACGGAGGCGTGGTCGAAGCTGGGGTGCGCCTTCGAGTGATGAATCAGTTCTGAGAGCTTCTTCAGCCGCATTTTGGTGGCGCGCTTGCCGAAGGCGAAGAGCAGGCACTCGAGCAAATTGGACTTTCCAGAGCCATTCGGCCCCACAACGGCTGTGAAGTTCTTGTGGAAAGGCCCAATTTGGTGCCGCCCAGCGTAGGACTTAAAGTTTTCAAGCACCACCCTCTCAATCATCAACCGCGGACTTGGACTGGTATCCATTATATTTGAATGCGGCGGGAAGTCTGGGCTAATGGACCCTAACACCTAGGAATCACTGCCAAGGCACTGGGGGACACCCTGGGGATTAGACTGAGTTGGGGCTTGTTGGTGCTGGGCGGGCTTTGGAAATCAGCTTAGGGGTGGAATGGAAGTGGGGAATTAGGACTTATAGGAAGGTATGTGGGCGAGTTTGGAGGACTCTGGACTAGATAGGAACTGTAAAGGAGCATTTCAGCTTAGTAATTGGGAAAAACCCGATTTGGATGGAGGAGGGGTTGTTGGGAATTTCTGCTTTGCAGGCTTAAACTGACTCTAAGGATTTTCTGCGTATAGCCATCGTTTTGCCTATTTCCCCGCTTCCCAATTAAAATTCCTAAATGGAGCGCTCTGGACAGAGACGAATTTCTGCTTATATCCCTGTCAATACTGCACTTTTGCGCCTATTTGCCCAGCAAAATGACGACCTTTTCCAGCTAGACGGAGAAGTAGTGGAAATGGTAGTACTCGTCGGCCTGGTCGAGTCAGTGACTCAAATGAGCATGCGAGTAGAGCTAATCCTAAGTGACGAGTGGGGCCTTGCAGACGCTGTGGGATATAAGAAGAATGGAAGGCCTGCACAGGGGTTGGCCGGGTATGATATGAACAGAAAGGGATACGCGTGTATTCTGGGGTCGATTAGACGGTTTGCCTTGAAACTTACAGTTGTGATTGTGCGAATTTATGCGATTGAGAGTTATGGCGAAGTTGTAAATCACCGGCTTGCTGTTATTTGGTCGCATTACAAGCGAATCAAAGGATTCAATTCGACACTCCGTGCGAAAAAACAAGCAAATCGCTTTGAATTAAGCCCGGTCGAATCGGCTATACTACAAAGACTCAAAAATCGCAAACCGCCTAATCGACTGTCTGAGAGGGGAAAAACCGCATTTGCGAAGGAAATGGGAATTCGGGTGATAGAGCTGGAAACGTACATTTCCAAGCTAGTGGCGGGCGGGTATTTAACCAGTGGACTAGGTACCGAACTAGTAATTAGCTAAACCTCTTGCACGAACACTTTCTGATTCGCATAGTAGTTTTCCTCCTTCCCAGCAGTCCGCTGGTACTTGGACAAGTACTTCAAGCGGTTATCAATAATGCGCTGGATTATATCCGCAGTGTCCAGACTACTCGGAGAGTCAATTTCCCTATAAATCCCTATGCACTTCGGCACTGCATACGGGTCTTCGTCCATCACATCCACACTCCCCTTTCTCCACTTCACAGCCCCTTCCGAGTCTCCCTTATGCACGGAGCCCTGGACTACATAGGTGATGTTCAGGGAAGTGATCAGGTCTTGGGAGACTACCCAGGGAGCGCCGATTATCACTTCGTCGACCATGCGCATGGAGAGCACGCAGAGCACTCGCTCGTGCAGGGGGAGGATGGGGTAGTTGGAGCCTTTGAATTTGTTGACTGTTTTGTCGTCGTGGACTCCTACGATTAGGTAGTCGCCAAGTTCTTTGGCTTTCTTGAGGATTTCTACGTGGCCGATGTCTGCTTTATTCCTTACGAAACAGGTCAAAAGTGCCGTCAATATACACAATCGTATCTGTAGGCAGCGGGTCCTTCTTAGTGGAAAATTCACATATCCGTCTCGAAGTAGTGAGCATCTGTCTGCCCGAACTCGATATTTCCGCTTGAAAGTCCTTCGCCATCGTAGGAGTGGACACCGCTTCCCACTGGTCCCTCGTCATAAGCAGCAGTTTTCCCACTATATTAGTAGTCGAAATCCCTTCAGTCCGCTTGAATATTTTGCACCTGCCGATACGCTTAAGTTTCCCAAACGCGTCTTCTCCGTCTACGTTAATAGAGCAGTCGTCGCCGTGGGCTGCGTACCTGCAGTTGAGCCGGTTGAGGAGGTCTTCGGTAGGGGAGTAGGGAGCGTCTTCGACCATTTCGTCGACCCACTTGCAGTTGCGCACAAGTTCATAGCGCTCTCGCTCGTTCATCACTGGAGGGCCTTTGTTCAGGGTTATTTCTTGGTCTGAGTGGACGCCCACTACCAGAATTTTCCCTAAGGCCTTGGCTTGGCGGACGGCGTTGAAGTGGCCGGAGTGCATCAGGTCGAAGCAGCCATCCATGTAAATGCGGTTGGGGTCTGGCCGCAAGGCTAGCGGCAAGTCCGGACTAAGTCCCTCCATCTCCGTCCCCACTACAAAGTCTGCCTACCCACTACCATTCTCCACAAAGGCCAAGAACCCACGAGTAAGTTCCTCCGCAGTTTCCGCTGCTTCCCGCGCTGCAGGGCTCAACTCGCCCTCCCAATAGGCTGTTATGCACGCTACAAGCTCGGGTCTCTGCTGCAGCGCCAGCACTGTGCGGCTCAACTGCAGGAACAGAGCCTCGCGACTGCTGGGCTCCATTTACTATGGTTGTCACTGCAGGGAAGTTGATAAAAAGGGATTGGGCGGTAGGTAGCGAGGAGGACACTGAAATAGGAGGGATAGATTAAGGGGAATGAGAGTGGTGCATAGCACTTGGAGTGAGAAATTGTGAACTGCGGATTTCCGATATTGAGGCCTCCAATAGACATGTACTAGTCACTGTATTCAAGCCTTCCATCCTCTAATTCCAGTCCTATCTCCGCAGGCTATATATACCCATACTTGACTATTTCAATTACCTCTGGGCGCCTACCCAGACTCCCCAGCCTGGTGCTCGTCCCCTCACTTTCGACCCTGTGAAGCTGCTTTGGCTGCATCAGTCCCTACACCCTTTCTCTCGTCTCAGTCTCAACGTCATTCGCGAGACTTCCAACTATCTACAGAGCACCGCTCTCCTCTTCTCCCTCACTCCCACCAAACTCCTCATCCGACACGTACTCACTCGAGAACTGCGCCAAGTCCCCCTTGGCCAGGAATTAAACCTGACAGGAGGCTGGGTGTTAGTCTCCCTGCCCTACGAATCGGTACTTTTACTCGCTTGTAGTGACGGAAAACAAGGGAAAACGGTGTCTTTGCAAGGCCGGGTCGAGGCGATTCCGGAGTCGAGGGGCGCACACTACCACCCGGGCGCTATCTACGTGCCGTATAAGCACTCTGTATATGTGTTTGGGGGGAGTACACTGGAGTGTGAGGCGTATTTGCCGAAGGACTGGAGTTGGCTGGGTTTGCCCTGTCTCAGTGCTTCACGGGTCTATTCCACTCCCTGTCTCCACCGCGGTTTTATATACATTTGTGGAGGGTTTTGCCTGTCTTTGGACATATTTTGCCCTGAAACGCTCACTTTCCTCCCAACTCCGTCCCTGTCTCTCCCGGAGTTCTCCTGCGAAACGCTGTCTCTATCCATCAACGACTGGATCCTCATTATATCCGCAAACTGCACTTGTTGCTATCACCCGGCCGCAAATATGTTAGAAACTGTGTGTAACTTGGGACTAAGTCCCTGGTCACTGCCCAAAAACTACGTAGTCGTCGGGACTTGGCTCTACTTTGAAGTGCCGGGCGGAGGAGTGGCCAGTGGAGATGTGATGACTGGGGACTATCGAAGACTGAAGGGGTATTGACACCCTGGGAAGTAGGAGATATTAGATAAATGGGGATTTGGCTGTGTGCAGGCTTGTTTGTATCAAATAAGGCGGCGATGGATTGGCTGATTGTCCTGCAAGTTGAGTGGATATCATAGAGAAATGGAGATTTAAAGGCTGATATAAGCGAGAAAGTCTGCCAGTGTAAAAAGGTATGTTAATAGCTGTTTTTTTCATGAATAGGCCTTGTCAGTACCTATTTCGAGAAATCTAAATCTACCTACTGCCTGAACCTTTCCACAGCCCTCCAGACCAAAAGCCCGGCCAGTACCGTTGAGATATATACTCCCCAGTTGTCGCCTTGCCGACCCTCCACTTTCCCTTCCTTCACACAGTCGTACGCCAATATCCCCAGCACACAAGGCACCACCCACTCCAACCCCTGCGGAGCTCCTAGCACTACTAAGCCCAACACAGGCCCTCCCACAGTTCTGGACACATACCCCTGGTATATCGCGCCTATTAAAGCCAGCAAAAGGAACAGACGCATGGCTCCTCGCTTCAATTCCCCATTAGTCAGACTAACGGTTTGTTTTAGCTTTAGCAACATTGCGGATTTCGATCCATCGTGCGGGGGATACCTCAGTGATATGGGAAATCCGTTAAAAGTGTCCTTTTCGAATACACTTTTAGCGTTGCTCATACAGCGAAATCCTTCAATTCCGTGGTATTTGCCGGAGCCGGATCCACCTACTCCTCCAAACGGCAAGTCACAAATAGTGTATTGAAATGCTGTTTCATTTTGCACGAAAGTGCCCGAATTCGTGCGTTCCAGCACCTTTTTCTTATTAACTGAGCCGAAGTAGTACACGGCCAACGGTCTTTCCTTGCTGTTGATGTAGTCGATGCACTCCGTGATATCCTCGAATTGCCAAATGGCTAACACTGGGCCGAATACTTCTTCGTTCATTAGGGCAGAGCGGGGATTTGGGTTGCGAATGATGGTAGGGGCGATGTACTTTTGGCTGATGTCTACATTGCCTCCGCAAAGCACTTCGCCACCATGGCTTTCGAGCAGTCTGGCGACTCTCTGACTGTGGCCAGTGTTTATCATCCTGCCGTAGTCAATGGACTTGCTTGGGTCTGAGCCGTAGAAATCCCTGATAGTGGCTAAAAGCGCTGCTTCTAGCTTGCCCGCGACGGACTTATGCACCATTACATACTCAGGACTGATGCACAATTGCCCCAAGTTGAGCATTCTCCCTTGCACAATCCTCAATGCAGCATTGGAAATATCTGCGTCTTTATCCACGATAGTGGGGTTTTTCCCTCCCAATTCCCCTTCAAATCTAACCAAATTCCTCGCAGCCGCCGCAGCCACCAACTTCCCCTTCTCAGTCGACCCTGTGAAAAAGATCACATCCCACTTCAAGTTAATGAGTGCTTCCGCAGTCTCTGGGCCGCCCTGCACTAGTCTGTAGCAGTCCTGGTCGAGGGCGGAACAGATGGACTGCATCACTTGGCTGGAGGCGGGACTGAGCTCGCTGGGCTTGACGAAGGCGGTGTTGCCGGCTGCGATTGCGAAGATGAGAGGTCCTAAAGTCACGTCGAAGGGGAAATTCCAAGAGCCCATAATCAGCGCCACTCCCATCGGCTCATACGTCACATAAGCATTCGCAGGTATAAACAGCGCCGGATACTCCCTCTGTTCCCCTTTCATCCACCCACTCAAGTTCCCAATCACATACTCCGTCAGCTCTATGAGATGCAAAGCCTCGGTGAGCAGACTCATGGTAGGGTGGCGCTTGAGGTCGGTGGCCAGGGCTGCTAGGATATTGGCTTGTTCGCTGCGGATGTGGGAGAGCAGGGTGCGGAGCTGGGAGAGACGGTAGGCCACAGGACGGGTTTTCCCGGTGGAGAAAGAAGCACGGAGGTGTTGAAGGTGGCCGTCCATAGGGAATTATGCACCATTGAGAGGGAAATAAGCGCTAAACTGATATGAATAAGACGTTTCTACTGTGTTTGGCTACTTCAGTTAGCGGAAATCAGTCTGCGACTAGACTCATGGCATATTTATCGATGTTTCACATGCTATTTAGTCCAGTTGGTAGGAAAGGCTGAGATTTGCCGCTTTTACCGAAAAAACTTCCGAATGGGAAATATTTGCTCAATCTGAATCAAATTCAGCAATTTAGACCTTTGCATAGTATAAATCGCTTTTTAAATATTTATGTTTCCTGGAAATGGACTATTTCTGCGTCGATATAGCCTATAAGGAGCATAAGCAGAGGGGAAAATCTATACAGTGTATATCTTTGTAAGAAATAGCATTGGAAAACTACACTTCCAGGACTTTCCAAGGGTCAGAGCCTATGACGAGTATCGGCTAGATCGCGAATCGAGTCATTTTTGCGATTGTATAAATACTTCTCCAAGAGAAATCAGATATTAGAGAGGTTAATAGAATTAGCTGTTATTATAGTCTATCCAGCCTTGATGTTCCCTTTGAAGTAATTCTGATATAGCTAACTTTCGATTTGGAGTATTGGCGATCTCATATAGAAGGGGAGGAGTTCTTTTCTGGCTCATAAGGTGGTTATGGGAATTGCAAGAATGTGAATGTTATAATAACTATAAGTGTGTATTGATGGTGCGAGTGCATTCTCTTGATCTATAGCTATGTCTTGAA
>Ga0247837_1002885_pt1 | contig 31302 bp, 28 predicted proteins | sample LaCtaG_2_FD_187115 | JGI IMG/M metagenome (GOLD analysis project Ga0247837, IMG submission 187115) | Freshwater microbial communities from meromictic Lake La Cruz, Castile-La Mancha, Spain - LaCruzMarch2015_14.5m | ecosystem: Environmental > Aquatic > Freshwater > Lake | place: Spain: Castile-La...
TCATCAAGCGATCTACGACGTCAACAACGACAATTTATAGAATTTGAACAAGAATTAGACATGCTTAGACAATACGTTGAGCATATTCCCATTGCCATTTGGTTTCGAGACCTACAAGGACGTATTCGTCACTGCAATAACTTTTATGCAAAAGCACTAGAAACATCTCCTTCGAGAATCATAGCGGAAAGCATTGAATTAATTAAAAAACCATCTAATGTTTTAGTGGAAAATTTAAAAGAACAAACTATAACTCAGCAACATGCAGTGATAGAAGGACAACGAAGACTATTAGAAATTCAAGAAATTCCCATCCCTAAAAAAGGAAGTATAGGATTTGCACGAGATATTACTGAATTAGAGCAGTGGGAAGGTGATCGCCAGCGACACGATCAAGCACAACGCGAAATATTAGAAAATCTTTCAAATCCCATAGCAATTTATGGAGCAGACACTCGTCTTCAATATTTTAATTCAGCCTATCTTAAAATATTCCAATTTCAAGAGGCATTTTTATATAGCAGACCACGATTTAGCGAAGTTTTAGAGGATTTGCGCAAACGACGAAAAATGCAAGAAGTCAATGATTTTCCGAAACATAAAGAAAAACGCAATGCCTTATTTAATACTATCTTTGAGCCAATTCATGAAATCCATCACCAACCGGATGGCGCATTTTTAAAAATGACCCTGTCTCCCCATGCTTTAGGCGGCATTCTACTGATTTTTGAAGATATTACTGATAAGCTAGCGCTAGAACGTGGATACAAAACCCTTCTAGCTGTTCAAAAAGAGACCATTGATAATTTACACGAAGGGTTAGCTGTTGTTGGAAGTGATTTGCGTTTACGCCTTTGCAATAAAGCCTTTAGTGAACTGCTAAAGCTTACTGAAGAACAATATAAAACAGGCGTTCATGTAACAGATATTTTACAAGCTGCGAAGCCTTTGCTGTTTGATGAATCTTTCAACTATTGGAAAGATCATATTCATGAACTATGCGAGAATCGCACTCCATTCACGGAATTAGTTGATTCAGTTAATAGTCTAAAAATCCAAATTTCCTATATTCCCTTGCCTGACGGCTCACACTTATTTAGCTTTGTTGATATTTCAGACAGGTGGAGATTCGAACAAACCATTAGAGAACGTAACGAAGCTTTAGAACAAGCAGATCGGTTTAAAACAGATTTTATTTCTCATGTTTCCTACGAACTGCGTGCACCTTTAAATACCATTGCAGGATTTATTGATATTTTGCGCAATCAATATTTTGGCCCATTAAATGAACGTCAAGTTGATTATTGTCAAGGAATATCAGAGTCCAGTCAAAAACTTATGCAGCTAATTAGTGATATGATCGATTTAGCAAGCATTGAAGCAGGAAAGCTTGCTCTTCATTATCATGAAATTGAACTCGTACGTTTTCTTGAATCATGCTCAGCTCTTATTAAAAATCGTGCATACGACCAAGGTGTTGAATTATCTGTCGTTAACAATACTAACATCGATGTGTTCAATGGAGATGAAAAAAGATTAAAACATGTAATGTTTAATTTATTAAGCAAGGCACTAAAATTTACCTTACCAGGGGGGCGCATTAGCATTGTGGCATTCCATGTTGAAGATCAGCCAGGAATGCTTGGCTTATGTGTTTCAGATAGCGGAATTGGCATTAGCGCAACAGATCAACAAAAGATTTTTGATATGTTTGAGCATGGTGCACGTTTACACACCACAAAAAAAGGAGCTGGCTTAGGCCTACCATTAGTTAAGAAGTTGATAGAATTGCATCAAGGTCAGGTTTACATAGCTTCAAAAGTCAATGAAGGTACTCAGGTTATTCTTCACTTGCCGATAGAGCAACCTCCTTTACTTTGACAAAAAGAAGCACCGTCGCTCTTAAAAAATCCTGCCAAGTAGTTCATGCGCAAGCTACCACCTAGAAACCATTCACGATTATACAAGGAATAATTTAGCCCTTTTAACGAAATTGTTTTGAGACCCTGGCTTTCCATTAAACCTACCAATTCAGAGGGCTCAACGAATTTTTGCCAATTGTGAGTGCCAACAGGAACTTTTCGAGTTAAGTATTCAGCGCCCAAAATACCTACCACATAAGAAAATAGCGTGCGGTTCAAAGTTGATAGAATCAACACTCCTCCAGGATTTAATTTTTCTGCAAGATCATTAAGAAAGGTTTGCAAATCATCCACATGCTCAACAACTTCAAGACACGTGACAATATCGTAAGTGTGTTTTAAATTTTTAAAATCATCACATAGGTAATTAATATCTAGATTTTGTTCAAGAGCATGAGATTTTGCTACCTTAATAGCTTGAAAGCTTGCGTCAATTCCAGTAACCACGGACCCTAGCCTTGCAAGAGGTTCACAAACAATGCCCCCACCGCAACCCACATCAAGCACTTTTAGATTTTTCAAGCCATCTGGAAAAAAAGTCTGCTTGGCCATATCTTTAATAAAACTAATCCTAGCTGGATTCATGGAATGCAGCACACCAAATGCCCCTTGTTCATTCCACCACTGAGATGAAAGATTATCAAAATGATCAGTTTGCGGGGCATTTTCCATTATTATTTAAAATTCCTTTTCAACAATTTCAATTTTTGTTTTATATTGAGCATTCGCTCTCTTGATATTTACCATTCAACATACCATATTCAGATCATGGCACTTTACATTTTAAAATTCGGCGGGACTTCCGTTGCAAATCTAGCACGACTAGAGCATGCTGCCCAAGTTATTCGCCAGGAAATACTTAACGGCAACCAAGTTGTTGCTGTTGTATCTGCTATGGCCGGCATTACAGATCAATTGGTTGGGTATTCCAAAGCGTTATGTCCCCATGAAGCAACTCCTGAACATGATGTGGTTGCAAGCGCAGGAGAGCAGGTAACTGCTGGGTTACTAGCTTTAGCTTTAAAAAAAGCTGGAATGAAAGCACGTTCGTTTTTATCATGGCAAATTCCTATTCATACAGACTCTGTAGCTACTAACGCACGCATTCAACATATTAACCCAGATAAAATATTACAAAGCCTTGGCTCTGGAGAAATTCCCGTAGTCTCTGGATTTCAAGGACTCAGCAAAGAAGGCATGATTACGACCATTGGTCGAGGTGGATCTGACACTACAGCAGTTGCGATGGCAGTTGCTCTAAAGGCTGACCGCTGCGATATTTACACAGATGTTGACGGCGTATACACAGCAGATCCTCAGCTAGTTCCTGAAGCGCGTCGTCAAGATACGTTATGCTACAGTGAAATGTTTGAAATGGCAGCAGCTGGTGCTAAGGTTTTGCAAGCACGCTCTGTTGAAATGGCCATGAAACATGGTGTTCGATTACGTGTGTTATCAAGCCTGACAGATTCTCCTAAAGGAACTGAGATTATTGAAGACAAATATGCCGTAGAAAAAGAAAATATCACTGGCATTGTGCATAGCCTACGAGAAGCAAAAGTTACCTTGAAAAATTTAAAGGATCAACCAGGTATTGCCGCCAAGCTTTATACAACTATGGGGCAGTCAGATATCTTAATAGATATGGTAACTCAGTCGCATACTCGTGAAGGTTGTTGCGATATGGACGGCATGATTAGCCGCAATGATATTGAGCGCTTTAGCGAAACAATGAATAATTTCAAAGAAAGCCTTGGTTTTTCTGATATATCGATTGATAAAAATGTTGCAAAAATCACTGTTATTGGAATTGGCCTTCGCAGCAACATGGATATTCCAGCATTAATATGTAGAACGTTAGCAGATGAGGGGATTAACATTCATATGATTTATTCATCTGAAATTAAAATGTCTCTCGTTATTAATCAACAATCTTTGCAACCTGCTTTGACAGCTCTTCACAAGGTGTTTTGCCTTGATCAATCTTCTTCACAAAAGGCCGCTTAAAATGACATATTCTTCCTCTTCTCTTGAACATTTGAGTAAGCGAGGATGTGAATTTCTTGGAACTAAGTATGCAATTTTAGGCGGAGCAATGACGTGGGTATCAAACCATCATTTAGTTGCTGCAATTTCAAATGCCGGTGGTTTTGGGGTATTAGCTAGTGGTGCAATGTCTCCTGATATATTGTCTCAAGAAATTACTAAAACAAAAACGATAACCACTAAACCTTTCGGTGTGAATTTAATCACGATGCACCCTATGCTTGAACAAATGATTGATGTTTGTGGACAGCACAAAATACGTCACGTAGTTTTGGCAGGCGGACTGCCAAATTCTACCAGCTTTACTCGATTGAAAGAACATGGATGCTTAGTAATTGGTTTCGCTCCTGCTCTGGTGATTGCTAAAAAGCTTATAAAAATGGGGGCAGATGCATTAGTAATTGAAGGAAGCGAAGCAGGTGGACACATTGGTCCAGTTTCAACCAGCGTTTTAGCCCAAGAAATTCTTCCGCAAATACATGAAGTTCCTGTATTTGTAGCCGGTGGAATTGGCCGTGGAGAAGCATTGATTTCCTATTTAAAGATGGGCGCAAGCGGATGTCAACTTGGCACGCGCTTCGTGTGTGCCGAAGAATCACCTGCTCATGAGAACTTCAAACAAGCTTTCATTAAAGCTCAAGCCCGTGATGCGATTATATCATTACAACTTGATCAACGATTCCCTGTCATTCCAGTAAGAGCTTTGGCTAACAAAGCAACAAAGGAATTTTTGTCTATACAAGCGAATGTAATTAAAGAATATGACAGTGGAGCTATCGACCTAAAAGAAGCTCAGCTAAAAATAGAGCATTATTGGGCGGGAGCCTTACGACGCGCAGTGATTGACGGCGACATTGAAAATGGATCGTTAATGGCGGGACAAAGTGTAGGTATGGTAGATAAAATTCAAGCAACTGAAGATATTATAAGCGAGCTGATCGAACAAGCTAATATTTTTTTAGGAGAAAGCCAACCTAAAGTCACTTAATGAAGAAGCTTAATAACTTCGAGTATTTTACGTACAAATTAACAAGCTACTTGAATACCAATCATTCATTCATCATAATATCAGCAACATCGAGCACGTTGAGAAACAAAATGTCGCAATTAGACACTATCCCTCCTCAGCTTCTACGTTTTGGCGATTCTACGCTATATGAAACATCACTCCCTTTCAAGTTGCCTGACGAAATGCCTTTGGTGCACCAAACGTTACGACTTATGGAACAAGCAACTAAGAACTTGGGAATTGTTGGCATTGCCGCTCCACAGATAGGAATTTTAAAACGTCTTGTTATGTTTGAAGTGCCTGCTGAACACCCACGATATAAAACTGACGGTGTAGCGATTCCAATGAGAGCGCTAATCAACCCAACTTATAAACCCTTAAGTAATGAGCAAAATCTTGAATGGGAAGCTTGCTTGTCCATTTCCGGAATGATGGGGAAAGTTCCAAGATATACACATATCGAATATCAGTATACAGATCTTGAAGGAAAGAGTCATACGCATGAAGCGTCCCATTTTCATGCAAGAGTTGTGCAGCATGAGCTGGATCATTTGGATGGGATTTTGTATCCGTTACGCATTAAAGACATGCGAACTTTTGGGTTTAGAGAAGAAATTATAATATCTGCAGCATTCTTAGAAAACAGAGAGTGAAATTTCTTGTTAACTAATAGCCATTTAAATCAAAAACTTGCAATGACTCTATTTCGTGCAACTCTTCAGAACAGTGATGGGTAAAAATAATTGTCTTTTTTAAATTTAGCTGAGTATTGATCCACATATACGCTTGAGAACATCCGCGAGAATCTAAATGCGAAAAAGGCTCATCCAACAAAATGAGTGATTTCGAATTATGCAACGTTAACCACAATGCAACTAAACGTTGTTGCCCTGTCGATAAGTCTTTGTAGATTATCTGTAGAAATTCTGGCCAAGGAAAATCTAACTGTGTAGACATAAAATAAGATAACTGCTGCTGCACGGTCAGCTGTGGCTTTAATGCGTTTTTTATACCTAAATATGCAAATTGTGCGCCGACATGAACTATACCTTTTTTTGGTTCAATTTCTTTCAAAAGTAATTTTAAAAAGGTTGTTTTTCCAGCACCATTTGACCCACATATTGCTAAAGCTGTGCCAGGATGCGCAGAAATATCTATAGGGAACAGACCTGAGATGCGAATGTAGGGGTGAACTAAACCCGAAACTTGCATAGACATTTGCGATCTCTCACTAATATAGCTAAAATGCATGTAGTTATTTTCAATTTGTTATTATGACGAATTTACCACATTTCACAATGGCTAAGTCTCTTGTTACAGAAGAAGGCAGATTACTCTTTAAGCAGTGGTTGAAGTCACCCATGCAAATTGGAACATTTGCCTCCATATCTTTAAAACTTGCTCATTTGACTGCAAACCAACTTGAAGTAAACAATAACCCAACAGTTATTGAAATTGGTGCAGGAACAGGGCGTTTAACCCAAGCTCTCTTAGCCAAAGGTGTAAATATTGATAAGCTTGCAATGGTTGAACTTGATCCAAAAATGTGTGATTTCTTGAAATGTTCACTACAAAGCCTTTACCAAGAAAAAACAAAATTCAAGATTATTCAAGGAAACGCAGAAAGATTACCCAACCTTATTCCAAAAACATGGGTTGGAAAAGTTGATTACGTTGTTTCCGCTATTCCCTTAATGTGTTTTGAAGAAGCAGTACGCGAGCGTATTATCCAAGCAGCTTTAGATGTGTTAAATCCTGTCACAGGTTCGATTTACCATGTTACATATAGCCCAGTATCCCCAATAAGATTTATGGAGGGGGATATTTTACAAAAACGAGTTGTATCATTGTGGGGAAATATGCCGCCTGGATTTGTCTGGAAATTTACTCCGAAACGTTATTCACATAACTTTTCATAATGCATAATCACAAGAGCATTATTCTTTTTACATTAAAAATTGAAAGGGCTAGTTTATGATAGATTGGCGATCAATTTTCTTTGTGATTGGCGCAATGATTGCAAGCGTTTCTACTGTTATGCTTATTCCTATAGGACACGGTTATTTGTTTGGGGAAACACAAGACTGGCAGCTTTTCTTGATTCCTTTCTTTATCACAAGTAGCACCGGGGTGTTGTTGACCCTTACAAACTATCAAAAAAACCAAATAAAACTGGGAATTCGTGAAGCTTTCTTGTTAACTTTTTTGTCTTGGGTTATTTGCAGTTTTTTTTCAGGATTGCCAATATATTGGTTATCCCCAAATTGTACATTCGTTAATGCGCTTTTTGAATCAGTGTCTGCTTTAACAACAACTGGATTTTCAACTCTTAGTAATTTAGAAGAGCTCCCCAAATGCCTTATTCTATGGCGCGCCATTTTGCAGTGGTTAGGTGGAATTGGAATTATCGTTATGGCAATTACCATTTTTCCTGTGTTGCGTATTGGAGGAATGCAATTGTTTCGCAGTGAATTTTCAGATAGATCTGAAAAAATTCTCCCGAGAGTTTCACAAATCGCAACAGGCATTTTATGTGCCTATTCCTTATTTACAATTATAGGGTGTGCAAGCTTAAGCTTATGCGGAATGGAAAGTTTTGATGCGTTTTGTCACGCAGCTTCAGCAATTTCCACAGGAGGACTTTCAACAAGAGATACTGGACTAGTAACTTTTGATAGCCCTTCTGTAGAAGTAATTTTAATGATCCTAATGATTATTGGTGGAAGCACCCTAATGTTATATATAAGGCTATGGCAAGGTGACTACAAAAGCATTATTCGCGATCAGCAACTTAAGGGCTATCTTATGGCACTTTTCCTTGCAAGTGCATCTCTTAGTCTTTGTTTGGCATTTCAAGGAAAAACACTTGTAGATAGCATACGCATGGGTTGCTTCGTTGCTATTTCCACCTTAACAACAACAGGGTTTGTTTTATTTAATTACATGGACTTTGGCCCAACAATAATTACGCTAATTTTTCTATTATCTTTTATTGGTGGAAGCACCGGATCTACTTCGGGAGGCATTAAAATTTTCCGCTTCCAAATTATTACTGCGTTTATTCATAATCATTTGAAACAGCTGCGACGCCCTCACGGGGTATTTATTCCTATGTACCAAGGACAAAAAATTTCTGATCAATTAGTAGCGTCTGTCTTTTCTTTTATAGGGCTATATTTTGTAACCGTGGCTGTGCTTTCCATATTGCTTTCATTAACTGGACTTGATTTTGTAAGTTCATTATCTGGAGCTGTCGCAAGCGTAGGAAATATTGGCGCAGGACTTGGAAATGTTCTAGGGCCTGTTAGTAACGTAGATTCAATTCCACTTTTTTCAAAAATATTTTTAATGGCAGGAATGATACTTGGACGACTTGAATTGCTAACTGCTCTTGTGTTTTTATCACCAAGCTTTTGGCGTCGTTAAATTTTGGCTAATCTCATTCCCTTTTTAAAAAAACCATGATACCTTTCTTGTGAAGGTTGCCTGGACAAGTGCCGCGCTAATCCGGTCAGGTTCGGAAGAAAGCAGCCGTAACGATTGGTAATTGGGTCAACGCAGCCTTCATAAATGGAAAAATTATGTCATATCGTGTTTTAGCCCGTAAATATAGACCTCAAAATCTTGAACAATTAGTTGGTCAAGAAAATTTAGCGCAGAGTCTAAAAAATGCATTTGAGAATGATCGCGTTCCGCATGCAATTTTGCTTCATGGTATTCGTGGAGTTGGTAAAACAACAACAGCACGCATTATTGCTAAAAGTTTAAACTGCTTAGGAGCTGATGGAACGCTGAAGCAACCTCAGGTTACACCATGCGATATTTGTGTGTCATGTCAGGGCATTTTATCAGACCGACACATGGATGTTGTGGAAATTGACGCAGCAAGCCATACTGGTGTTGATGATATGCGTGAACTTACCGAATCTTCTCGTTATAAAGCTGTGCAAGGTCGTTACAAAATTTTCATCATCGATGAAGTTCACATGCTTTCAAAATCTGCATTTAATGCACTTTTAAAAACATTGGAAGAACCTCCTCCTCATGTAAAATTTATTTTCGCTACTACAGAGATTAAAAAAATTCCAGATACAATTTTGTCACGTTGTATGCGCTTTGATTTAAGCGTAATGCAACCAGCAAAAATTATTAAGCATTTACAGGATATTTTGGAAAAAGAGAGTGTTCTTGCTGAAGCAGATGCACTAGCAATGATTGCTCGTGCTGCTGATGGATCAATGCGTGACGCTCTTAGCATAACTGATCAAGCTATTATGCTAAGTGGCAGCACAACAGTTTCTGTGACAATTGTTGAGGCAATGCTTGGCCTTAGTAGCCGTGATGCGCTATTTGGTATTTTTGAGTCTATTTTTAAAGGCAACATTGAACAAGCAATACAAAGTCTTCATACAATTTATGATAATGGCGGAGATCCCTTGTTAATTACACAAGACCTTATACATATTTTGTATTGGGTAATTTGTTTAAAAAATGTGCCATCTCTTTCAAAAGATATCGCGTGGCCAGAAGCCGACCGTCAAAAAGGTCAGCAATTAGCGACTTCATTACCGACAAGCGTATTATTGCAGAGTTGGGATCTCATGCAGAAATCGCACGATGATGTTAGAAATAGTCATCAACCTTCTCAAGCCTTAGACATTGCCTTAATGCGCCTAGCTTTTGTTAAAGATGTTTTGGCAAATCCTTCGACTGTTTCTGGTGGACAAAACGTTCAATCTTCGTCTGTTACAAGCAGTGTTAGTCGTGCATCAATGCCGCAAACCTTTGAAGCTATGGCAGATTTGCTATTGTATGCAAAAGAAGGCTTGCTTCATGGCCATGTGCTGCATGATGTGCATTTGATTTCTTATGCTCCTGGGCACCTGGTTTGCGGTCTTAGCGGCCGTGCTCCAAAAAACTTTGGAAAGCTTTTAAAAGAGGCCTGTGAACGCATTACTAAGCATCCATGGAACATTGAGCTTCGCCAAGATAATTCCACCCCAACTATTGTTCAGGCCAAAGCTATTGAGCGAGAAAATCTTCGCCAACAAGCACTTGACCATCCGTTAATAAAAGAAATTTTGCATGTATTTCCTGATGCAAAAGTGACAATAAACTAGGAGACGTTTATGAAAAACATGAATCAAATTTTGAAACAAGCTCAGCAGATGCAACAAAAAATGCAAGAAGTTCAGCAAAAAAGCGAATCGATTGCACAAGAAGGCAGTGCGGGCGGAGGAATGGTAACATCAACCGTCAATGGAAAAGGTCAATTACTAAGTATTAAAATAGACCCTTCAATTGTAAGCAAAGATGATGTTGAAATGCTGGAAGATTTAATCATTGCTTCATTTAATGATGCAAAAAACAAAGTTGATGAACGCATGAACCAAGAAATGTCTAGCATTACAGGCGGATTAAATATTCCAGGCCTAAAACTCCCCTTCTAAGGTTTTTATTGACAACACCTTTTGTTTCAGGCTAAAAATGGATACTTTTGATAACTATTATTTATAAGGACTTCGGATCAGATGACTAAGCGTATTGCCGCTAAACACAAGATCGACCGCCGTTTAGGCGTGAATTTATGGGGTAGAGCAAAAAGCCCGTTCAATTCCCGCAATTATGGACCAGGTCAGCATGGTCAGCAACGTAGCAAGCCTTCCGATTATGGAGTTCAGCTTCGTGCAAAACAGAAATTAAAGGGTTACTATGGAAACATTAGCGAACGTCAGTTCCGTCGTTTCTATCAAGAAGCGATTCGTCGCCGTGGTGACACATCAGAAAACCTGATTGAGCTGCTAGAGCGTCGCCTAGATGCAGTTGTATACCGTATGAAGTTTGTGGCAACAGTTTTTGCTTCACGTCAAATTGTGAACCATGGACACATTGCAGTTAACGGTAAACGCGTAAATATTCCTTCATATCTTGTAAAAGATGGTGATGAGATTTCTGTTATGCCTAGCATGAAAGAAAATATTAATGTTCTTGCTGCTGCAGAATTAGCAGAACGTGACATTCCTGAGTACATGGATGTTGACCAAAAAGCTCAAAAAGGTAAATTTGTTCGCGGACCAAAGCTTGCAGATGTTCCTTATCCAGTTCAAATGGAACCTCATCTTGTAATCGAATTCTATTCACGTTAATTTCTTTTTTATTGTGATAATGGGGGCGAAAGCCCCTATTTTTTTGCCAACTATGGAGACCTTATGATTAATCCAAGCCATCATGTACACAGCGAACATTGTCATCACGACCATGACGAACAAGAAGTATCTGTTACTATTCATAGCGATGCTGATTTTGATGGTATGCGCAAAGCTGGAAAACTAGCAGCACAAACTTTGGATTATATTACCCCGTTTGTTAAAGAAGGCATTACTACAGAAGAGCTTGATAAGCTGTGTCATGAATATATTATAAAAAACAATGCTAAGGCGGCTCCACTTGGATATCGGGGCTATCCTAAGTCTATATGTACTTCTATCAACCATGTTGTATGTCATGGTATTCCGGGACCTAAAAAGCTAAAAGACGGAGATATCATAAACATCGATGTCACCGTTATTTTAAATGGTTGGTATGGAGATACCAGTCGCATGTTCTGCATTGGTAAAGTTGGCGTTAGAGGCCGAAAATTAGTTGAAGTTACTTACGAAGCAATGATGCGAGGCATTGAAGTAGTAAAACCTGGAGCTACTCTAGGCGATATTGGACATGCTATTCAGAAATATGCTGAATCAAATGGCTTTTCTGTTGTTCGTGATTTTTGCGGTCATGGAATCGGGCGCGTTTTCCACTGCGAACCTAGCATTGTTCATTATGGAAAAGCAGGCCATGGCCTTGAACTGAAAAAAGGCATGTTTTTTACCATTGAACCTATGATTAACGCAGGAAAGTTCGGTGTAAAGGTTCTTGAAGATGGGTGGACGGCAGTTACCCGTGACATGTCACTTTCCGCACAATGGGAGCATAGCCTTGGAGTTACTGAAACAGGCTATGAAATCTTTACCGCTAGCTAAGACTACCCAAATCCATAGTGACCACGCAAATGAACTAAAAATTTTGGTTTAAAGTCATGCATTGCTTCTGGAGATAAATCATCAAAATAATTGGGCCGATGAGATTTAAAATATTTCCATGCTCTCTTCGTCGTTATTGCTTTTGGAACTTTTGTTGCGATTAAACCATCAACGTGTATTTTAACACTTTCTAGCTTTTCTATTTTTTTTGAATAGAAATCGAGAGATGGACTTATTTTTTTCCTATCCTCAATGCCATACAAAGCTAGAAATTCATCGAATTGGGTTTCTGTAATATTCCCACTCGTAAATTGGGCATTCGTGATAATAAGGTCATTTTTTAGAGTTGTTAAATCGTAAATGTCATCGTGAAGGTGACTCGAAAACCTATTTAGCTTTTCTAGAGAACATTGACCGTTTTGAACTTTATATTTTTTGCCTTTTTTGTGTTCAAAAAACGCATATACTATAGGGTCTTTTTGCAAAGAAACTGTTACTTTTTCTAATGATTCTTTGTAAAATTGAAGCATGCAGATAGAGATTTGTCGAACTTGTTCTGTGTTCAGATCGTCAACTTCAGGCACAATATTATGGTGATCGCTGGAATTTCCAGCAGGTATGAAGAGCGCTATGATAAAAGCAAACAGAATTCTTAGCATAAGCAAACCTTATAACAAGACTCTGTAATTATATTACGACATTAAAAGTTAATAGTTATTTAATATATGGAATTTAATTTCTATAAATATTATTTTTTTATTTTTTAAGTTTATTTTTGGATGAAGATTCACTGTACATTTTTCTAAGCTTAGTGCTATTTCCACCATCTCCAATTAACTGATGCATATCATCTGTAAACACCACTAAATCACCACAAGCTTTTCGACCTTCTGGAACGCAAACTAATTTTTGACTTAAAACTGCAAGTATCTGCCCACTCAATAAATTTGGCGTAATGCCTAAATCAATTAAACGTGCAGGCGTTACAAACGGACAAGATGCATGCAAAGTCGCAAGAACTAAATGCCCAGTCATTGAAGCTCTCAATGCCATTTTGGCAGTGTCTTCATCGCGAATTTCCCCGATAAGCATAATATCTGGGTCATGACGCAGCATAGAGCGAACTCCGTCAGCAAAACTAACGATTCCATTTTCATGAATTTCTGTTTGTCGAATCCCTTTAACACGATATTCTATTGGCTGTTCCAAGGTCATAATATTTTTGTGATTATAATCACAAAGCTGCAATAGTGCATGAAGCGTCGTAGTTTTACCAGAACCTGTCGGTCCACAGACCAAAAACAGACCCGATGGTTTTTTCACAAGGTCTTGCAGTATTTTAACTTGGTTTTTTGTAAAACCCAATTTTTCTAAAGTTAAAGTTTCTCGATTAGTAGGCAAAAGCCTAACAACTAAGCTTTCTCCCCATAAACATGGATGAAAGGAAACACGACAATCAACCTGATTGCCATGAACAGTTAGAATGCACCCCCCGGATTGAGGACGACGGCGCTCAGCAATATCTAAGTTAGATAATACTTTAAAACGTACAGATGTTTTATCAAAAATACTCTGTTCAAAATGTTGGTAAGTTTCTAGCTCTCCATGAATACGAAATTTGACTAATACCATTTGTTCAAGCGGCATAAAATGAATGTCTGATGCTTCTCTAGAAAAAGCTTCATCTAGCAGGTTTAGAAAAAGATTCTCAAATGAAGCATCAGGTGTTTGAACAAAAGATTGCGTTGATTGTTGCAGCGCATGTTGTAATGACTGTTTGTAGGTATGGTAGAACATCCATCTTGGTTCTTTTTTAAAAAAGTCTTTCGTGTTTCTTTTTACAATATCCTGAATGATAACATTTTCAGGATCTAGCATTGCTACGTGTAGCGAATCATCAAGGCAAAAGGGAATTATTTGACAACGCTCACAAAATTCTTTTCCCAGCTTAGAAATTAAATCAATATCTGGCTGAATAGTTTGCAGGTCAATATGCTTATAACCAGAAATTTGACTGACCAATTCACCAACAACCGCTGGAGACGCAAACCGCAAGTTAATGAGGATTTCACTTAAAAACTCATCGTGCTTTTGTTGCTCAATTAGAGCAATATGAAGTTGGTCAGGAGTAATAACGCCTTTTTCTAGCAGGATCTCTTCAAAACGATCAGACAATGGTACATTAACTTTTTAGTATTAAAATTGATTATAAATAAAAGGTTTTAAAAATTGATGAATCTTGGGCAATTGATAAATCAATGGCAATTAGGATTGGGAGCACTTAACCGCTCACCTAATACTATCAAGGCATATACTCAAGATTTTTTTGATTTTAAATGTTTTTTTGAAGACTATCATAATACGCAGCTCACTATTGAAAATTTCAAGACTGTTACCGCGCAAGATATTCGAGCATGGTTATTAGCACAGCGGAAGAAGGGAATGAATACCAGATCATCTGCTCGTGGCTTGGCAGGAATGAAAAGCTTTACTCAGTTTCTTTTGCAGCGTGAAATTCTTGAAGATCATGCATTTTTTCATACACGCTCCCCTAGATTGCAAAAAACCTTACCTAGACCGATTAGTATTGAACAAGCACTTATGATGAATGACACCATTCAAAATATGAGTGAGTGTTTATGGGTAGGATTACGCAATCAAGCACTCATGCAGTTATTGTATTATACAGGTATGCGTATTAGTGAAGCGCTAAACTTAAATCAAGATAGCCTGCAAGATGATCAATTCATCACAGTCATTGGTAAAGGACAAAAAACCAGACAAGTACCTATTATTGATTCTATCCGAGAAGGGCTACTAACCTATTTAAAAATTCAGCCTTTTGCAAACACTCCAAATTCTCCTGTATTTTATGGCGAAAAAGGAAAACGCTTACAAGCTGCCATAGCGCAAAAAGTACTACGTGACTTCAGAAGGGACAATGGAATGCCAGAATCCTTAACACCGCACGCCCTACGACATAGTTGTGCAACGCATTTAATGCAGTCATCTCATGACTTGCGTGGTATTCAAGAACTTTTGGGACATGCATCCCTTTCATCTACACAAATTTACACGCAAATTGACGAACTTAGCATGATGAACACATACAAAGCAGCTCATCCAAGAGCTAAGAAGTAAATCGTAAATTATATATTTATACGTTAGAAAATTATTTCAAAAACTTTTCAACAACACTCACTGCTTCAGATGGTAACGGCGCATAAGCTTTCATTAACGCTGAGTCAGGCACAAGAGGCCACAAAGCTGCGGAATGACTTCGCGTTAGTTTTTCAACGAAAGCTCTATGCTGTTCGTTCATCGCATCATGTTCATAAATTGATGCTGGCATTACCGCCAAAATTTCAGAAATAGAACTAGTAGATTCACCAGGCACAATCATGAAACCCTTATTATTTAGCACAACTTTCATAACTGCTTTTAAAGCTGATGGTTTGCCAAATTGAAAATTAAAAAATTCAAAATCCGTACCTTCTTTAAGTCCTGCTTCATGCAACACGCTCAAAAATGCTGCGGAAACCACGTCAAGTTCTTCAGTTTTATGCGCAGTAGCACTACGACCTGTGCGAGGACCGTTGGTGATGAGAATTTTGTAGCCAGCGCTTCTGTGCAGTTCTGCCACTTCACTAGCTAGTTTACGTGCATTTTCAACACTAAATACTTGCCATGCACCAGCTGGAGTTTCAGCATCACCACCTAGAATCACCCCAACTTTAGCAGCATGCAGATGAATAACAGATGTGTCTTCGTCCACTAATACTTCTGCTGACATTGTGTGTAATACACCTTGGGTTGGCAGCAACGTTAGATTATTTGTATGTGCAGAGGTTTGAATGGATTCAGTAATTGCATGCTCTGGCATGGTGATATATACATCGTGCAGATCATTCATTGCATCAAACCATTGATGAGTACACAGCAGAACTTTTACATGCGTTGGAATAGTGTCTGATTTAATAAAGTTAATGCCAAATTGACCTGCAGTAACAACGACAGAAGGATCAATAAGATTTAAATCATGAAATTTAGCATTAGGCTTTTTGGTAATCTGTGCTGTGGGATGAGCAAGTGCAATTTCATTAACAACAGCCGTTACCATTGCCACTTCACCAACTTTGCTTGGATCATAGATGGCATAAACATTTAGCGATGCGTCAGAAGAAAAACTTTCAGATAGAAAAGCTATCAATAAAAAAATAATTTTGCACATATTTCCCTCATTGTTTTTCTTATTTTTCGTTCTTTTTGGGATCAAGGCTGTACTTGCCAAAATTCCCGAACACATCTTTCATGACAGAGCTTTCATAGCCTGTTGTTGCTGTTCGTTCAGTACTAGCTTTAATTTGTTCACCTTGAACGCCCTTTTGCTTTTCAATACCACGAACAATGTCTTTATCATCTATGGTTACTTTTACCACTAATTGGTCAACAACCTTAGGATCAAAAAATGATGTTGTTTCGGTTTTTCGGTAAACATAATACCAATTTGTCCAGTTTTTTCCTTCAACTGGAAATAACGATGTTGTTGACGGACTGCCTAGCACATCTTGCACTGTTTCTTTTGTGCTAACATCAACTTGAATTTTATCAAACTGAATTTGTTCTGGATTAAAGCCTCTATGATCAATAGTTGGGTAACAACCCTCTAGAAAAATGGCCAAAACCCATAACCAATTGTGCGATTTCATTTTAGCCCTCCAGCTTGGAAAAATTTGCAAAAGTATTTAACGTTGATTGTAGCATTCCTAATAGATTTAAGCGATTCTGCTGAATCTGTAAATCATCATCCATGACTTTAACGTGGTCAAAAAAGTTATCAATAGCTGGTTTCAAATTAGCAATTAATGTCATAGCTTCTTTATACGCAAAGTTTTTAAGGTGCTCATCAATTTTTGGAGTGGCTTGCGTCAAAGAGCTGCATAGTGTGCGCTCCACATCATGCACGAAAAACTGCTGATTAACTTCGCCAACTTGTATTCCTTTTAAAATACCAACAACGCGGCGGTAAGCACTAAGAAGAGAAACACCTGCCTCGTTTTGCAAAAGATATTTCAAGGCTCTGGCACGTTCAACTGTCGCCCAAATATCTTCCAATGGCTTGTCTAAAACAGCATAGACATGATCAGCAGGCATTTCAGTTTTTAAAAATGCAGATAAACGCTCAGTAATAAATGCGGTAACCATTTCAACCACATCAAGTTTTAAAGTTACACTCTGCTGTTGGTAGGACTGAACAGACTTTTCTAACCATCCACGTAAAGAGTTTGATCCGCTTTTGTGTAACATCAGCCTTATAATACCTAATGCACTACGACGCAGACCATACGGATCTTTTGATCCTGATGGCTTCATGCCAATACCAAAAAATCCAATCAAATTATCAACTTTATCTAGCAGAGACAAGGTCCAGCTTATATCATCATTTGGGCATGGATCGTTCGCGCCTTGTGGCTGATAATATCCCTTAAGCGCCGTTGCAATTTCCGGAGGAGTTCCTTGAGCCTTTGCGTAAATTTCACCCATGATTCCCTGTAGATCGGGGAACTCACCTACCATATTTGTAAGCAAATCACATTTGCACAAACGAGCAGCCTGTTGCACTGAAGAATTTGGTGCACAGAATTCTAGGCGTTGAACTTTTTGGTATACAGATCCCAAATCAGCATGAAAAATGATGTTTTTTAGTCCATCTAGTCGACTTTCAAAAGATAATTTCAAGTCCTGCTCATAAAAGAATGCCGCATCACTTAGACGAGCTCTGAGTACTCGTTCATAACCTGCTGTCATGCAGTCTGCATTGATTGGTACATTTGCTACAAATCCAAAAAATGGAGCGTTTTCACCCTTTGAATTTAAAATAGTAAAGTATTTTTGGTGTACCCGCATTGACGTGCTAAGCACCGCTCCTGGAAGATGCATAAACTTAGCATCAATTTGACCAAGACCTACAAAAGGGTATTCAACAAGTCCCGTGACTTCATCTAACAAGGTTTCATCAACGACAAATGTTAATTTATTTGCTTGGCAAATTTTGTGAAGTTCCGCTTCAATGACACTGCGTCGTTCTTCAAAATCAAGCATCACGTTTGCATCAATAAGACTTTGGCGATATTGAGCAAAGCTCGTAACAGTTATTTGAGCAGAATTTAAAAATCGGTGACCAAATGTATAATTGTTTGTTTTTATGCCTGCAGCTGGAACATCAAAAACTACTGACTTACCACCTAACACACAACAAATATTGCGAATAGGACGAACCCAAGTATGGCCAGCACCAGGCCAACGCATTGATGTAGGCCAAGGCATGTTACGCAAAACTTTATCTAATATATTGGGTAATAGTTCTTGTAACGGTTTCCCGGGAATATTAATTTTTGCAAACCAATAGCCATTTTCTTGAGTCAATTCGTTTTCTGAAAGCCCTGATGATTTCAAAAACCCTTGCAATGCAGCATCGGGCGCACCAATTTTAGGCCCGCGTTTTTCTTCTAAAACAGTTTCTGATGCTGCTGCAATATTTTCCACATGCAGGCTCAAACGTCTGGGGCCAACAAAAACTTCTGGTGCACTACATTTTAATTTTAATCTTTCGAATTCATTTATAAATAACTGCAACAAATCAATTTTGGCCTGACGTTGCATGCGAGCTGGAATTTCTTCCATAAAAATTTCAATACATAATTCCATAATTAACCTATCCAGGTTTCGCAGGCTGATTTTGCTAAATGACGAACTCGCCCCATATATGCTGCCCGTTCAGTAACAGAAATAACACCACGCGCATTTAGCATATTAAACAGATGATTAGCCTTTAAGCATTGCTCATAGGAAGGCAATACAAGCTTTAGCTCTAGCAAGCTGAGGCATTCTTTTTCCGCATCGTTAAAATGGCGCAGTAGCATCTCAACATCTGCGTGTTCAAAATTATAAGCAGAAAATTCTTGTTCTGACCTTAGAAAAACATCGCGGTAGGTAATAGCTTCATCACCTGATTTACCATTCCAATTAATATCAAAGTGGCTTTCAACCCCTTGAACAATAGTGGCAATTCTTTCAAGTCCATACGTTAATTCTACGGGCACAGGGTCACATGCAATGCCCCCAACTTGTTGAAAATAGGTGTATTGAGTGATTTCCATACCATCACACCAAACTTCCCAACCAAGGCCTGCTGCTCCTAATGATGGATTTTCCCAGTCATCTTCAACAAAACGCATATCGTGACGACTTAAGTCAAAACCAATTGCTTTTAGACTTTCAAGATATAATTCTTGGGGATTTGCAGGACAAGGTTTTAGCAAAACTTGAAACTGATAATACAATTGCGTGCGATTTGGGTTTTCACCATATCTGCCATCATTTGGTCTGCGGCACGGCTGAACGTATGCTGTGTTCCATGATTTGGGGCCAAGAGCACGAATTAGCGTTGCAGGATGCGACGTACCTGCCCCTACTTCCAAATCATATGGCTGCAAAATAACGCAGCCATAGTTTGCCCAATACTGCTGCAAACGTAAAATTATTTCTTGAAAAGATATTTTTTGAGTGTTCATATGTTTACGCTCATAAAGGAGTTTCTATTTTTTATCATTTAAAAATTTCAACGCTAAGATTTTGCCTTCTTCAACTGCCGGCTGATCAAATGGATTTACATCCCAAATGGCTGCAACTGCCAAAGCTTCCAATACTGTATTAAACATTAACTGTCCTAAATAATAAGCATTGAGTACAGGCAACGTAATTAAGCGAATTGGCAGTTCATGTCCACGCAATGTTTCGTAAGTAGCATGAAGCTCTGCTTTTAATAAATTTTTCAAGCCATGTTTACGAAGAAGCATATAAGCTGGGTGATCAATCTCTAAATCAGCCACATCAAGATCTGCTTTTTCACTAACCTCTAAAAATGTAAAAAATTTATCTTTTGGACCACCAAGGTAAAGCTGAAGCTGTGAGTGCTGATCAGTTGCACCCAAAGCTTGAATCGGTGTTGACCCGAAACGTTCACCGGATTTATTTTTCTTGCCCAGGCTTTCTCCCCACAACTGAACAAACCATGCGCTAAACAATTTCAGTTTATCAGCATAAGGAAACATAACTGGGTGAGCTTTGGACTTTGCCAAAAAGCATGCAGATTCTATAGCAGGATGTGTAGCTGGAGCAGCTTTAAATACCGCTAACGCTGTTTGTGCACCTTTTCGAAAAGCCTCCATATCAAGCCCCATAAGTATTCCTGATAACATACCAACTTCGGCAAATACGGCAAAGCGTCCGCCAATTTGATTATGGTGCGGCACCGTTACAATGTCGTTGTTTTTTGCAAAGATGTGCAGAGCGTTACCGTCTGTTTGCGTAATAATAACAAGATGATCATTTATGTTCAGACCATTATCAATATAGATCTTTTTAAAAGTTGCCAATTGCACCAAGGTTTCAGCGGTATTTCCTGACTTTGATGCAACCAAAATCCCGGCTTTGCGAAAATCAATATCTTTTAAACGATTGGCCAGACCATCGGGGTCAATATTATCGAAAAACAGAAATGTTTTAGTTGGTTCATCAGCTATTGCATATAAAGCCTGTGGGCCTAAGCTTGAGCCACCCGTGCCCAGGTGAATAATATGAGTAAATTTTTCCAGTTTCTGAACGGCTTCTTGATATTGATTTGAAGAAACATCAGATTCAAGATATTCACATAATGACAAGCGCATCACATAGTCAGAAAACCCTGCAAGTATGCTGGTTGGTTCTTTTAAAAAATTTAACGTGTACTTCAACATTAGTGACCTAAAACCTTTTGATAATTACGTTGTGGCATTTTCCCTTTTGGATAATTACGCGCAATAACCAAGGGGGGCTTAGCTAAAACAAGACGTAACATTTCCTGAACCTGCTGCGTAGTTACGCTTCTTAGAATATCTTCATATTTAGAAACAGCATCTAATGGAAAATTATTAAGAACAATGTTTGCTATCGCTAATAAAAATGCTTCGCCATCCAAGGCAAAAGCAAAAATATTTAATCGTTCCTGTTTTGCATGATTAAAATCACTTTCAACCAAACCTTTTTTTAAGAAAATCGCAAGTTGTTCAAACAAGAATTTTTCTGCAGCCTCAACACTCATGCTTGGTGAAAGCACTAAGTTGAAAGTAAAATCCATATCATCTTTTCCGTATGCATAATCACAAAAAATGCCTAATGCTAAGCGCTTTTCTTTAACCATTTTTTTGTAAAGCAATCTAGAGTCTGACCCCGTAAGAGTGCCTTCTAGCATTCGCATTGCAAGATAGGATTCTGGTTTTGTAATCAAAGTTGGCACTCGATATGAAATACTAATATAAATGTTCTCTGCACGAGGATTTTCTTGTTCGATTGTTGTCGTTAGGCCATCACGATCAGGCTCAGCAATGCGTGTATGTTCTGGTAATTCTTTTGAACGAATACTTCCAAATTTATCTTCAATTTTAGGCAGTACATATGCCAAATCATAGGGTCCGATTACTACAATGGTAGCATTGTTCGGCACATACCATTTTTCATAATGGGTTCTTAACGCTTCAACTGTGTACGCTTTTATGTGTGCTTCGTAACCAATAGGAAAAATACCATAAGGATGCGCTGCATACAAAGCGCGCTGACAAACCTCAGCAGAAGTACGAAATGGATGATTACCCAATCGCATTTGACGCTCTTCCATCACAACCTTTTGTTCGGGCCTGAATTCTTCTTCTGTAATGTTAAGGTTTCCCATGCGATCAGCTTCAATATCCAGCGCCATTTCTAAATGCTCCGCAGGTAAATCAAACGTATAGACAGTGTTGTCAAAACTAGTATGAGCGTTACAAGTTCCACCACAGCTATTAAGAATAGTATCAATAGAACCAGCTGGATATTTTGAAGATCCCTTAAACATCATGTGTTCAAGCATGTGCGATAAGCCAACCATGCTAGACGGATCATCAGCAGTTCCTATGTCATATTTTGTTAAAATGCTCACCGAAGGTAATAATGGATTTTGAAAAACAATGACCTTCAATCCATTACTTAATGTAGCTGTTTGTGGAACAATTTTTGCATGCAAGCAGCTAAAAAAAAGGCTAACTAGAAGCGTTAAAATGTATTTCATTTGCCCACCATGAACACAACAAATTGATCTGGCTTCATAAACCTTTTAAAAGCTTCATTAATCTCATCAGTAGTCAGGTTCGAGATTTTTTCAATGAGAATATTATGAAAATCTACAGAACGGCCATCAAGCTGATAGTTTGTAAGCCTAGTTGTTATATGGGAAGTTGAAGCGAAAGAACGTTTGTAGTTTCCTAAAAAGCTTTTCTTAACAATTTCGACTAAATCAGCTGAAAAGCCATTTTCACAAACATCCGCAATAACCTCTTTAATAGAAGAAATGGTTTTTTCTACATTTTCTGATTGAGTAGAGGTTGAGATATTAAAAGAATTATAATGATTTTGAATCGCAAAACCTGCACCTATATTGTAGGTTAAGCCTTTTTCTACACGAATTTTTTTCCATAAAACCCCTATATTGGGATTAGACAAACACCCCATTGCAATCTGCAAGGCAAAAAAATCAGGATGATGCGCATTAATCCCGGCATGTAAAAAGTGAATTAAGGTTTGGGGCACAGGAAATGCTTGAGTATGTTCTTGATACGGACCAACCACTTGCACATTTTCCGGCAAAGCAACATTGAAAGTTTTAGGTAAGGCCGTAACCACATCTGTGATATGGACAGCAAGCCCATCTTCATCAATATCTCCACAAGCTGAAATGATAATATTTTCTTGAGTGAAGCACTTTCTCATATATGACTTTAAATCATCGACACTAATATTTTTCAAACTCGCGAGGTAAGTTTTGTTCAACGTGCCATATGGATGACTTTTAAGAATTACCTTTTTCATTAATTGATCTAACTGGGTATCTGGTGACTGCATTGCCTGTAACATTCCTGCAGCCGCTTCGTTTTTAAATCTAGCAAGATCAGAATCGTGAAATTGTGAATGAAAAAGAATATCTTTAATCAAATGAAAAAGCTCAGAAAGCTTATCGGATGGGCATTTTCCTGTAACAGTAAAATTATCATCACTACTACCAAATGATACGTGCACATTGTGTTCACGAGCATAAGTTTGCATCTGCTCACGAGTTTTGGATTGAGTTGCTTCACCCATTGCTCTGCAAAGCAGGGCTACAAGAGCTTCTTTATGTTTCGGAGATAGTTTGTCTCCTGCATTCTTGAAACACAGATTAACAGTAACGACACCAATGCCCTTGAAAGGAGAAATTCGCACAGTTTTTCCTGCAACAACTAAATCTTTTACAATAACATTAAAGCCATCAAGAGGATTGCTGTCAGCGAACAGAGACAAAGAAATAACTAATTGGATTGCAACGCTTTTCACAAGAGCTCGCAAGACTCCACGTGACGATAGACCTTTTGTCACGTTTGCAAGCGCCTGAATTGTTGATTTTACAATTTTCACCATGGCTATGTCTGATTATTTATTAGCTTGCTCAGACTCACTAGCACCATCAGCATTTTTTTCAGGACCATTTATAGACTTAGCATTTTGAGTGAATTCTTTTTTCCAATCATTAAGCTTTTTATCCAGAGCGCTATCACCTTCTTCTTTTGATTCTTCGTCAACTTGATTTCGGATAGCATCATCTGCAGAGCCTGCTTTGTCTTTTAAGTCTTGCTGGCTTGCTTCTGAAAGAGAAGCTTCTGATTCTCCACCACCAACAACGTGCTTAGCTTTTTCAGCAGATGCACTTAATGGCACACTTTTGCCGTCTTTATCTTTAGTGCGAGGAGGCATTAGCTTGTAATTTGGTGGCAAATCAAGCGGGTCATTTTGCTTGATATTAAATTCATCGGCTTGGTAATGATCCATTCCTAATGTGCTCTTTACGCTGTCACAAGCGGTTAAAACTAGGGATATTCCAATTAAAGTAAGTACTCTAGACATATAAACTATAGTGATATCTTGCTGTCTACAATGTAAGAAAGGCCTGTGAAAAAAGCAAGTTTTATAAACTGCCCTGAAAATGTTTTATAGGACGGTTAATTTTCAAGGCAAATGTTTATCAATACTTTTAAACCTTGTTTCATGCCGTCCGCCGGCTTCAAAAGCAGTTGATAAAAATAGACGAATCATTTCCTGAGTTTCTGCAAAAGATGTGTAATCCGCAGCAATGCACAGAACATTTGCGTTGTTATGGGTGCGCGCACTTATTGCCATGGAATTGTTAAAACATAAAGCCGCATAAATGCCTTTGTAGCGATTTGCTGCAATTGATACGCCAATCCCACTTCGGCAAATAATAATGCCATAATCTGCTTCGTTAGATTGAACTTTCTGAGCAACCAATTGGGCAAATTCAGCGTAATTGGAACTTTCTGCATTGAATGCACCAACATCAATCCACTGATTAACTGAATCAGCTGATTTTATTTTTTCCTTAAGAGCATACCCTCCGTGGTCGGCTCCAATTGCAATACGCATATAATATTACCCATTCTAAAATGTTGCTTGTGCAAGTAATTTGTACTAGTCTGGCGAGTGTTTCATAAAAACACGCTGTACTTTAATTAGCAGCTGTAAATATACCCTACAAATTTTTTAATAAAGCGGTCAATCATGCAAGATACAATTAAGATTCGTGGAGCACGCGAACATAACCTTAAAAATGTGAATGTAGATATTCCACGTAATAAGTTGGTAGTTATTACTGGCCTTAGTGGATCTGGAAAATCATCCCTTGCATTTGATACGCTTTATGCTGAAGGTCAGCGCCGCTATGTTGAAAGCTTATCAACATACGCTAGGCAATTCCTGCAGTTAATGCAAAAACCAGATGTGGATTCCATAGAAGGTTTAAGCCCAGCAATTTCGATTGAACAAAAAACAACGTCAAAAAATCCACGATCAACAGTTGGAACAGTCACCGAATTGTATGACTATTTGCGTTTGTTATTTGCACGCATAGGCGTGCCGCATTCGCCATCAACTGGACTTCCCATTGAAGCACAAACCATCAGCCAAATGGTTGATCGTATTTTAGAGCTTCCTGAAAAAACTAAAATCATGATTCTCGCTCCCATCGTGCGTGACCGTAAAGGTGAATACAAAAAAGAAATGCAAGATCTGCAAAAAAAAGGCTTTCAGCGCGTTTACATTGATGGGAAAAATTACGCCATTGAAGAAGCGCCAACTCTTAACAAAAAAATAAAGCACACAATTGCGGTCGTTGTTGATCGTTTAGTGATGGCGGCGCCTGAAGATATTCAAACACGTTTAGCAGATTCAATTGAAACAACAGTAAAGCTGAGTGATGGATTGTTGTGGGTACAAAATGCAGATACCCAAGTGATTACAACTTATTCTTCAAAATTTGCATGCCCTACATCAGGATTTACTTTGGAAGAAATCGAGCCTCGTCTATTTTCTTTCAATAGTCCACATGGCGCTTGTGCTACATGCGATGGCTTAGGTCTTGAAATTGTTTTTGATGAGCATCTTGTTGTGCCAAATCATGATTTTAGCTTACGTGAAGGGGCAATTGCACCATGGTCAGCACAAGAAAGTGCAGTAACTAATAAGCGTGGGCAAATGACCTCGGAATATTATGCGCAAGTGCTAGATGGACTTGCCAACTATTTTAGCGAAAGCGCAACAACTCCATTCAAAGACCTGTCAGAAAACTTAAAGAAAATTATTCTTCATGGGTCAGGCACTGAGATTATTCCTATTGTGTATAATGATGGAGTTCGCAAATACATTTCAAAAAAACCTTTTGAAGGTGTTATTCCAAATTTACGTCGCAGATGGTTAGAAACAGAAAGCGATTGGACTAGAGAATTTTTACGACGGTTCCAAAACGAAACACCCTGTCATAGTTGCGGAGGCTACAGATTAAAAGATGAAGCCTTGTGTGTAAAACTTGCACAATTGCATATTGGTGAAGTATGTCGATTCTCTATAAAAGATGCATTGAAGTGGTTTGAAAACCTAGAGCTAACAAAAAAACAACAAGACATTGCCGATAAGATTTTAAGAGAAATTCGTAACCGATTGAAATTTTTAATTGATGTTGGACTTGATTATCTTACTCTTTCAAGGGGAGCAGGAACTCTTTCAGGTGGCGAAAGCCAACGCATACGTTTGGCTTCTCAAGTAGGATCAGGCCTTACGGGTGTGCTGTATGTACTAGATGAACCATCAATTGGTTTGCATCAACGCGATAACGATCGCTTGCTTGATTCTCTGCGTAACTTACGTGATTTAGGCAATTCAGTAGTGGTTGTTGAGCATGATGAAGATGCTATACGCACTGCAGACTATGTAATTGATATGGGGCCAGCAGCAGGCGTGCATGGCGGTGAAATTATCTCGGAAGGCACACCACAAACAATAATGTTGTGTCCTAAAAGTTTGACAGGTCAGTACCTGAAAGGCACAAAATCCATCCCCATACCAACACACCGTAGAACAGGTCACATAGATAAATTTTTAAAAATCACTGGCGCAAAAACAAACAATCTAAAAAATGTTGAAGCTACATTTCCTTTGGGCACATTTACATGTGTTACCGGAGTTTCAGGAGGCGGAAAATCAACCCTTGTAATAGAAACCTTATACAAAGCGTTGAATCGTCAATTTAATCATGGACGAGATTTACCTGGAATTTATAAATCATTAGAAGGTGCGGAACATATTGATAAGGTTATTGATATTGATCAATCACCTATTGGCCGCACCCCACGTTCAAACCCAGCAACATACGTTGGATGTTTTACACCAATTCGTGAATGGTTTTCAGGTATGCCTGAAGCAAAAACACGTGGCTATACGCCTGGTAGATTTTCTTTCAACGTCAAAGGTGGTCGTTGTGAAGCTTGTCAGGGAGATGGTGTTGTAAAAATTGAAATGCACTTCTTGCCTGATGTTTACGTAGAATGTGATCAATGTCATGGAAAACGCTACAATCGTGAAACGTTAGAAATTACATACAAGAATAAAAGCATTGCTGATGTTTTAGATATGACCGTTGAAGAAGCGGTAGATTTTTTTGAAAATAATACAGCCGTAGCTGACAAATTACGTGCCCTTAAACAAGTGGGTTTGGGATATATAAAAGTAGGCCAACAAGCAACAACCCTATCAGGTGGCGAAGCTCAGCGCGTAAAACTAGCAAAAGAATTATCACGTCGCGCCACTGGAAAAACTTTGTATATTCTTGATGAGCCGACAACAGGCTTGCATTTTGAAGATGTTCGAAAATTATTGGAAGTTTTGCACCACTTAGTTGAGCAAGGAAATACAGTTTTAGTTATTGAGCATAACTTAGAAGTGATTAAGACGGCTGACTGGGTCATTGATATGGGGCCTGAAGGTGGAGATGGTGGTGGTGAAGTTATTGCAACAGGCACACCTGAAGAAATTGCAAAGATTGCAAAAAGCTATACAGGCCAGTATCTGAAACCATACTTGAAAGCTCGAATGATTAGCGCATAAAGTTGTAAAAATGCAACGCTACATTAGTTAGTGCGTTATCTTCTGCAAAAAACAAAAAACCTTCTGGAAAAATGATTGACAATGATTACGTAGAATCCGATATACTTGGAATAGAAAACAAAAATATAAAAAATTCAAAAAAATTAGTTGTATAGTGCTAAAATTTGAAATTTTTAAATTTTAAATAAACACAAAGGCCTTTCATGGATTTTCCAGTTCTAGACAAAGAAGCTACCATACTATGTGAATCAGATTATTTACGAATAACTGGATTAGACGAAGGAAGTCTGATTGAGGTTACAGGATTTTCTTGTGCAAAAGAGATTTTAAATTACTACGGACCATTTTGCAGTGATCACGTGGTTATATTTGCAGGACCTGGAAAAAATGGTGGAGATGGCGTTTCTGCAGCATTATTTCTAGCTCCTCATACAAAAAAAATAACTATTTTCATGCCTGTTTTGCCTTCTCAAGATGTTTTGAATATTAATATAAATCGTGCCAAAGCCCTTTATCCAAACATTGAATTTGCCGATATGCCTGTTTCTGGAGACATATACATTGATGCTTTGTTTGGGATTGGACTAACCAAGAAGCCCGAAGGTATTTTTGAGCAGCTAATAAACAATTTGAACAAACAATCTAATCCCGTTATTTCGATTGACGTTCCAAGCGGAATAGATGCAAATACTTCCACAAGCACAGGAAATGTTGTTGTGCCAAATCTCACTGTTGCTATAGGATGCCTGAAACCTGTTCATAATCATGCGAATGCTAACGCATTATGTGGAGAAATAGTTTGTCCTGATATCGGATTACCTCGTGAATTTATAGAAAAATATGCTGAAAACCATAAGGTTGCATGCTAGCATAGGCTAAGATACTTTAGCATTTGTACCGATGATACTTTATTCATTTCCTAGCTCTCCTTTTGGATGCAAAGTTAAAGCTGTTATTTTAGCCTGCGAACAAACAAAAAATATTATCGTTGAAGAATTTCATCCCTGGCAAACAGATACATTTTTTAGAAAACTAAATCCCTTGGGTAAAATCCCTGCTTTAAAAATAAGTGCTGATGAAACCATCTTTGATTCATCGGTAATTTGTGAATTCATTATGGATAAAACAGGAAAAACCACTGCGCTGATGCCAGATAAGTTTAAATCATTAAAAGTACAAGCCCTGGTTGATGGCATGGCAGATGCTGCAGTTTCGATGAGATATGAACATTTTTTTCGACCAAAGCATTTGCAGTGTGAAGATTGGTACGATCGTCAACGCTTAGCGCTAACCAGTGGGATGAAATATCTTGATGAGAGTATAGACACTAAGCTAAATCAAGAAATTTTATTTGAAAATTTATGTGTAGCAACGTTTTTGTCCTATGTTGATCTTCGTTTTTCAGATGAACCATTCCGAAAAAACTACGAAAAACTCTACCGTTGGTACGATGGGTACATGCAAAAACACTCCTTTCTAGAAACCGTAAAAGCTAAGGATCATCCTATTCCTGCAAACATAGCACGTTTACAAAAGTGATTTTTAACACACCTGCTGCGCAAGCTGTAATTAATTTTTTGCTCCCACCTCAATGCGCATTGTGCAGAGAAATAACAAAAGAGCCATACACTTTGTGTAGTGATTGCTGGCCTAAATTAAGATTTATAACATCACCCAAATGTTCTGTGTGTTGTGTTCCCCTAGATAATGTTGATCATGACATGCCATGCACAGATTGCTTAAAACACCCCCCTGTTTTTTCTAAAGCTTACGCCCCGCTTATTTACAATGATTCAGTAAAAAAACTTGTGCTGAGATATAAAAATTACGATGGACTACACTTGGGCCCTATGCTTTTTGGCTGGATACAACGATGTATTCCTAATGACACTAATATTATTGTGCCAGTCCCCTTGCACTGGTGGCGTTTTTTCATCCGTCAATATAATCAGGCAACAGAACTTGGAAAATTAATCGCAAAGTATACAAATGTTGCAATTAACCCAAATCTTTTAAAACGCGTAAAGTCAACCGCGTCGCAGGGGCACAAAAGTAAATCGCTACGCTATGAAAATCTTAAAGATGCATTTGCAGTAACTGATTCTAAAAATATTTTAAAAAATGCAAATGTACTATTGATCGATGATGTGCTTACAAGCGGAGCAACTGCCAATGCATGCGCTCAGGCTTTATTAAATGCAGGAGCAGCAAGAGTTGAAGTACTGACCATAGCCAGAGCTATAAAAGAAAATAATGGAACATTTTAAAACACTGAAGCGACTATTCGATGTGGGCACAACTCTAACCGGGATTGGCATGCGTGTTGGCGCTCAAGAATACTTAGGATTGAATATCGATGAAGCAGCTTATGCACAAAAATTACGTCAATCTTTCGGAGGGCTTAAAGGGCCATTTATGAAAATGGCTCAATTTTTAGCAACCGTACCAGATGCCCTACCTCCAGAATTTGCGGCAGAATTTATGACACTACAATCGAATGCACCTTCAATGGGAGAAGGTTTTGTAAGACGGCGCATGACTGGAGAGCTTGGGAAAAATTGGAGAGATTTATTTCAGAGCTTTTCGTTAAAAGCATCCCATGCTGCATCACTTGGACAAATTCATAAAGCTGTAAGCATTCAGGGAGAAAACCTTGCTATAAAACTTCAATATCCCGATATGGAAACCACAATTAGAGCTGACTTAAAACAACTAGATATGGTTTTAGGAATTTATCAGTCTTTTAATAAATCAATAGACACACAAGATATAGCAACAGAAATTCGTGATCGCCTCTATGAAGAATTGGATTATACCTTAGAAGCACAAAATCTTGAGAAATTTAGAAATATTTTCAAAAACCAATTTGATTTCATTATCGTGCCAAAAATATATCCAGAGCTTTCGACTAAACGCCTTTTAACAATGGAATGGATTGAAGGCAAGCCTGCCCTTGAGTATATTGCATGCTCTAGTGATGTTCGTAATGAGTTAGGGCGCAAGCTGTTTTTGGCCTGGTATTGGCCACTCTATCGTTTCAACATATTGCATGGAGATCCTCATCCAGGGAACTATTTAATACTAGATGATGGTCGAATTTGCATACTTGATTTTGGTTGCGTTCGACAATTTGAAAGACCATTTTTACAAGCAGTAGTCGATTTATATATTGCCTTTAGAGACAACAAGCCAGATTTGGCGGTGGATGCTTATAAACGTTGGGGCTTCAATAACATTTCCAATGAACTGATCGATGTGCTAAATCAATGGGCAAAGCTATTATATGAGCCCTTACTGGAAAATAAAGTTCGTCCTATTCAAGAAATAAATGGTGGAAAAAAAGGATGGGAAACAGCTAGAAACGTTCATAAAAAACTGCATGAATTAGGAGGAATAAAGCCCCCCCAAGAATTTGTATTTATGGATCGTGCAGCTGTTGGCATAGGGTCTGTTTTAATGCGGATTGGCGCAGAACAAAATTGGCATAAGCTTTTTGAAGAGATTATCGACGGAATTTATACGTGATAAAAAAGCCCAGCAAGTAAAATAATGCTGGGCTCTGTTTAAAAATTAGTATTGAGCAGGTGGAACTGGGTTTGGAGCCGCCCCAGGATTAGCTCCAGGATTTACTGGACCAGCAGGCCCGGCCGCCATATCTAAATTTGGTGGTGCTGCAGAAGTAGGAGCAGAGCCAGGAGCAGGAAGCACATGAATATCCGCCTGAGCTTTGGGAGGTTGAGGCTTA
>Ga0247837_1002886_pt1 | contig 31280 bp, 28 predicted proteins | sample LaCtaG_2_FD_187115 | JGI IMG/M metagenome (GOLD analysis project Ga0247837, IMG submission 187115) | Freshwater microbial communities from meromictic Lake La Cruz, Castile-La Mancha, Spain - LaCruzMarch2015_14.5m | ecosystem: Environmental > Aquatic > Freshwater > Lake | place: Spain: Castile-La...
AATTTGGAAACTTTCTGTGTCCCTTTGGAAAATGCTCCCCGGGGTGCGCTGCGCGACCCCGGGCTTTGTTGTTGGACTGCTTCGCAGTAAACCAGACAATTGACACCAACCCCAAACGGGGTTCAATATCACAGCCCATGGACACGCGAATCGGAAGCAGATTGTAGCTTTCAGTTGTGCGCTCCGCCGAGATAAACTCGACGGAAGCGAAGTTGACTTGTGGTGGGCGCTGGTAGCAGTCAGTTGTGCGCCCCGCCGAGATGAACTCGACGGAAGCGGAACTGTTTCCGGCCGTATCTACAGCCCGGGCAAGTTAGCATTACCATTTCCGGCCAAAATTGTTATCGAAGTGTATCCAACCATCGGCTTGGATTTCGGTGAACCATCTCGCATATCATGGTGTCCTTGCCGCATCTGTCTTGCGAAAGAATGATCAACAGATGCCACTAGTTTGTTGCCTCTGGGTATCATGAATTTATTTGCTGGAAGCAACTATGTCCGCTAAAACCTGCCGAATTCCAGGTGTTAGGCTGTTGCTTTCAAGGGGTCGTCAAAAGTCATTGCAAAAAGTGCCACATGCAAATCCATACATACGCCAAGGAATGCGATTCCATTGGGTTGCTAAGCGAGCTATGTCGAGGAATCTCGGTTGATTCCCGCGATGAATATGACTTTACCCCGTTAGCCTATGTGGTCAGCAGCCTTGACCCCGGAGAGACTGCACTTCAGCTGTTGATCGACTCCGGGGCCGATGTAAATGCCGCAGTCGATTCAGGGAAGTATTATCCCATTGGATTAGCCGCATGTTCGGGCAATGTGAACAAAGTGAAGTTACTGCTCCAATCTGGAGCCAACATCAATTTTGTTGCGAGACACCGATATACCATTCTCGTCAATGTCATCTACGCATTGCAGTCCAATGCTGAACTTCTCGGTATGGTGGACTTCTTAGTCAAGAATGGAGCGGAAACGAACTGCGAGTCCACCTATGGTGAATCACCATTAAGCGTTGCATCGGGTTTTGGGCTGATCGACGTGATTCGATATCTACTTGATGCTGGTGAACCTGCAGATCGACTGCAATGGTCCGATTTGATGAAAGCGGTGGCACTTGGCACTTGCGATGACGTCCAGAAAGTGATCATTGCAGGTTGCAACATGGAAGATCGAGACCGGTGTAAACGAACGGCTTGGATGTGGATCCCATATAGTGACGATGGCGAAAAGGCGAAACTCTTATACTCCGCTGGGGCTGATATTCGTGTTTGCGGTTTTGGCGGCAAGACCACTCTGATGAGCTGCGCTGAACGCAACAACTTTAAGATGCTAGCCTACTTGATTGAACTTGGAATTGAGATCGACGAGGTGGATGATTCACTTAACACCGCTTTGATGATCGCTGCCCAATCCGATGCCGCAGAATGTGTTCGGTTGCTCTTGGAAGCCGGAGCCAACCCAGGGCAAACGAACAAATACAAAGACAACGCAATGTCCTTGGCCTCAAACGAAGAAATCATTCGGTTGTTGATGAAGGCCGGCGAGGATATTTCAGTCATTCGCACGGAAATGAGACGAACATTGACGGGGCTAAGAAAGGGAGACACGCTGCATGTGACCGAACAGGAATATCGAAATGGTTATAGTCCACGTTTTGGAATAACCAATCCCGAGGTCATGGAGGTACCCTTTTGGAAAGAGATGGTGCGTTCTGGAGTTTCCGCTCATAGTGCTAGAGTTCAATTTCGAGAAGTAGCCGAACAGCATGGTCCGGGTTGGAGCTTTGATCGTTTCGGCTGTTCGTTTTCTGGACTCCCAGACGGCCGATTCGTGCAAATTGGCGGTGAACACGAAGATTACTATGACCGTGACTTCTACATTTACAATGAAGTCATCGTCCATGGCTCGCCCGGAGAATTCCAAATCTTGGGATACCCAAAGGATGTTTTCCCATCGACAGACTTTCACTCCGCCACGTACATCGCCGGGTATATCTACATCCTGGGTGGGCTTGGATACCACGGAACACGGCAATTCGGAACCACGCCTTGCTATCGGCTGAATTGTACGACATGGAAAATGGAAAGAGTGCCAACTACTGGCGAGAATCCAGGTTGGATTTATAAGCATAAGTGCAACTTCCTGGAGGAAACGCTGGTCGTTTCAGGTGGCAAGATCTGCAGCCTCAAGGATGGCGAAGAAGAGCACGATGATAATACGGCTGTATATACGCTGGCCCTTGCGACCATGTCATGGACTCGGATATAGGAAACAAATGAATCTAACTTCCGATCCCAACGACGACCCTCGCACGACCGCTGAACTCGTTACCGTTGCACTGACGGAGACCGACGAAAAAATAGCCTGGGATGCTGTTCGTGCCCTTCATTGGCGAGGTGGACTTGATGTATTGGAACGAGCTAAGCAACTTGCAGAAAGCATGTGTAGTCGAGAGCGTCGCCTTGGGGCCGATCTACTTGGGCAATTGGGAGTTCCAGAAAGAGCCAACCCAGACCAGTGCCGGAGTATTCTGCGAGGCATGCTGATAGAAGACGAGACTGCAGAAGTGTTGAGAGCCGTACTTGTCGCCGTTACGCACCAGAACGATATTGAAGCGATTCCTCTTGCAGTCGGTTTATCGACACACCCTGATTCAGAAGTTCGACACGGGGTCGTCCTGGCACTCTCGATACACAATGGTCACGAAGTTCCGCAAGCTATCGAAACGCTAATCCAGCTGAGCAACGATTCTTGCAAACATGTGCGAGACTGGGCTACTTTTGCTCTTGGTACTCTTACTGAGATCGACACTAAGCAAATTCGAGATGCACTTGCGGATCGGCTCAGCGATCCTGACTTCGACACTCGAGGTGAAGCATTGGTTGGACTGGCACAACGCAAAGACGTGCGAGTGATTGCGGCCCTCAAGTTAGACCTGGAATCAGACTGTATTGGGTGCCTTGCTATCGAAGCCGCTGAATGGATCGCATCCAGCGAGCTTTACGATCTCTTGGTGGATTTGCGAGGATGGTGGGATATCGACGTTAACTTGCTTGAACGAGCCATCGCAGTTTCAAAGCCAGACGAAAAATCCCCTTAGCCTTGGAAAGTGTTCAGTGAATTCCCGTAGCGCCCCAAAACAAACTGCTTAGGAAACCTCCCAAATCCCATCTAGTCGAATTGACTGAAAGCGAGAAAGTGGCAGAAGCCGTTCACTGTAACGATTCAACATCAAAAGTGGAGTGTCCCCCAAAAGGACAAAAGTGGAGTGTCCCCCAAAAGGACAAAAGTGGAGTGTCCCCCAAAAGGACGTTGGGAATCGAGAACAATGCTTGTGGTCGAAAAATGTGGGTCGAAAGATGATCAGCGAAAGCAAGGTTCTGATATTTTTCGCCCTCCATTTTTCGACAGACTCTTTTGGTGTTTGCGACGGTGCCAGTGCCCCGATCGTATTTACTGTTGGCAATTGGGTTTCGATCTCGTGACCATAAGTAACTTCCAGCTTTGAAAGGGTTTGGTAAATCATGAGTGAGGCGAAATCCATTGCGCCTCCATTTGGACTGGAAAGAGTCTCCTCCTGGCTTAATGATTTTCTCGACAGCCCGCTGCTGCTGGATGGGTTGGTACAGAATTGTTCGGTCCGACTGGGAGAAAGCTTTGTGGTTCCAAAAGAGTATCTCAACCACAATACTGCAGAGTGTAGAAATACGTTGCAACGATCCTTGTGTGTATTCGTTGTGATGCAATCGATTGTCGATGCAACAGGTGGTTTGAACAACGCTTTTGAAGTCTTGAGAGTCTTGAAGAAATAAGTTGCTTAGGAAGCGAAGATGGTGACGTTTTAGGCGTCACCATCTTGGAGTTCAAGGTAGAATGGAATCGTCATTTCCCCAACACTTTTTGGAAGCAAATCGATGAACGATCAAGCACAATTCTTTGTTGGATGGGGAACTCTTTCCCTGATTAACGCAGGACTCGCTCAGAGCAAAAACCGAAGTGGGTTACTTTGGTGGATTGCATCTCTCTTCTTTGGTCCTCTTGCAACCTTTTTGATCGTGATCTTGGAAAGAGTTAGAACGCCAACGGATTGAGAATGAGGCATCCGTTGGTTGCTGCCTAGGTTGTACGATGACAGTTCTAAATACTCTTGGCGTCGTTGGAGCCTACCCGCGGGATTCATGGATGTTGCTTAAGTGAAAACAATCAGTCCAATACGTTATTCTACCGTACGAATATCTGACCCAATCCGTTGCGATAGCTGGACCGAGTGGATCGATTGGTGTAACTTGCTCTCTTGACCTTATCGCCGGACACAATTGAACCAATCTAAAGAAAAAAGAAGAATCTTGACTGCAATCGAGAAACTGGAAAAGCGACTGGCTCCATGGAAACACGAACTAATCAATCACAAGATATACGGCGGAATTGATCGTCTTGCAGCGTTGCAGCGATTTATGGAGCAACACGTCTTTGCTGTCTGGGACTTCATGTCACTGATCAAGGTTTTGCAAAAACGTATCTGCTGTGTTGAAGTACCGTGGCTTCCTCCAGCTGATGCCCAAGCGTGTCGATTCATTAATGCGATAGTGCTCGCCGAAGAATCTGATGGTGATAGCCAAATTGGATTCGCTAGTCATTTTGATATTTATCATCGTTCGATGAAGCAATGTGGAGCGAACACCTCAGCAATCGACTCCTTTCTCGCTGAACTTCGCAGCGGTGTTCCAGTTCCAAAGGCTCTTGCATCGCCGTCTATCCCTAAAGCCGCTCGACTCTTTGTGGAACATACGTTCAATGTCATCGAAAGTGGCAATCTTTGTGCGATTGCCTCGGCCTTTACCTATGGAAGGGAAGATTTGCTCCCGGATGTGTTCCAATGCATTGTGGATAAGCTGAACATAGAGGCTGGCGGGCAACTGGCAGACTTCAAGTATTATCTTGAAAGGCATATTGGTTTGGACGGTGATGAACATGGACCGATGGCAAGGACGCTCGTGCAATCGCTATGTGGATCGAATGAGTCCAGTTGGAAACTAGCAGAAGACACCGCCGTTGATTGCCTGATCGCTCGGCGAAATTTCTGGGATGGGATCTACGATTCTGTCAACGAACTAAGAGAATCGAATCAAGGAGCGAAATGAGAACTGCAAGCATTCGACAACACGTCCTTTCGCAATGACCAAGGGATTGGACTAGATTGCCGGACCTCAAAGGGCATTGCCGGATCTCAAGGGACATAGCATTTGTTCGGGTGGGTCGTTGCAATTTGAATTTGGATTTCTTATGCCGATTCGATAACTCTTGTATCGATTTTATCGACGGAGTGAATCTTAGAACCACGGAATACACGGGAATGAAAGTAGGCAGAAGCGATGCTCTTCTTCTGTGTCATCCGTGTGTTCTGTGGTTGTCTCCAATAAGTCCTGAAGCATTCTTCAATGCTCCATCTTACGTTCATGTATGAGGGCTCTCGACCCTGGATTAAAGTTCCGAGAATGGGATGGATACGTTGCGTTGTCGTTACCCTATTCGGGATGGGAATCTGGCTAGCAGTTCTGAGAAGTTGAGTTTCCCAGTTCCGATTTAGCTTCCGAGCAACAATTGTGGAACCACTTTTCCGTGAACGTCGGTAAGTCGAAAGTCACGGCCTTGGTATCGGTAGGTTAAGCGTTCGTGGTCAAAGCCTAAACAATGAAGTAATGTGGCATGCAAGTCATGGATGTGAACTGGATCCGAAACGATGTTGTATCCAAAATCATCTGTTTCGCCCAAGACGGTCCCCGGTTTTGTTCCGCCCCCAGCCATCCACATGCTAAAGCAGCGTCCGTGGTGGTCTCGGCCATAATCATCTTGCAACGATCCTTGGCTATAGACCGTCCGTCCGAACTCGCCGCCCCAGATAACCAGAGTGTCGTCCAACAAGCCGCGTTGTTTCAAGTCTGCTACCAGTGCGGCTTGCGGTTGATCGATATCGTCGCATTGTTTCGGGATATTCGAAGGAAGGTTACCGTGGTTGTCCCATCCTCGGTGATATAGCTGAATGAATCGTACCCCGCGTTCCACCATCCGTCTTGCCATCAAGCAATTGGCCGCAAAGGTTCCAGGCAACTTGGAATTGGGGCCGTACATCTCAAATGTCGACTGAGGCTCGTTGCTGAAGTCGGTCAGCTCGGGCACGGAGGCTTGCATGCGAAATGCCATCTCATACTGCTCCATCCTGGTTGCGATCTCCGGATCGCCATCTTGAGCCTGCTGAAGCTCATTCAGTTTTGCGAGCCCATCCAGCATCGAACGGCGCAGCTTGCGATCGATACCGTTTGGATCATTAAGAAAGAGGACTGGGTCCGAGCCACTTCGAAACTTCACTCCTTGGTGGCTAGAGGGCAGGAATCCGCTGCCCCAGAGTCGATCGAGAAGTCCTTGGTTTGCATCTTTTCCTGTTCCATGGGAAATCATGACAACGAATGCGGGCAGATCCTCCGCTTCGCTTCCTAATCCATAACTAAGCCATGAGCCCATGCTTGGGCGACCGGGTTGTTGCGATCCTGTTTGCATAAAGGTAATCGCAGGATCATGATTGATGGCTTCGGTATGCATGGATTTTACAATGCATAGATCATCGACTATCCTGCCCGTGAAAGGCAAGAGTTCGCTGAGCCACGTTCCGTTCGAACCGAATTGTTTGAATGAAAATTTTGGGGCGACGACGGGAAAGCTTTTTTGCCCCGAAGTCATGCCGGTCAAACGTTGGCCTTGCCGAATGCTATCGGGAAGTTCGGTACCATGCAACTCTTTCAGCCGAGGCTTGTAGTCCATCATTTCCAACTGAGACGGACCGCCTGATTGGAACAAGTAAATGACCCGTTTGGCCTTTGGGGCAAAGTGGGGAAGCAACGATTCCAGCCGTTGCTTGTTCTGATCGATTCGAGGGGCGTCTTCCGCACCGAATAAGGACCTTCGAGCGAGATCGCTCCCTAGCAAGGCTGAAAGCGCTGCCGTACCAGTCATCGATTTGCGTAGAAATTGACGACGAACCCATTGAGCATACTGATGTTGTGGAGATTGCATGATGGTGTTATCGCTTTGTAATGGTTTCATCTAGATTGAGTAACGTACTGGCGATGATTGTCCAAGACGCGAGTTCAATGGGGTCAATCGTGGGGTCCGCAACGTATGGCCCGGTGCTATTCAACGAATGTGCGTCAGTGGGGCTCGCAGCAAACCGCGATCGTGCAGTCTCCAGAATCGAAACAAGTATCTGCTTCTCGTTCGAGGTTGCTTTCCTTGCCACACATTTCTCGTAACCGAGATCGATTCGGTCTTCGATCTTTGGCCCTGCATCCTGAATCATCTTCTGTGCTAGTATTCGTGCAGCTTCAACGTAGGTAGGATCGTTCAGCAAGACCAGTGCTTGCAAAGGCGTGTTGGTTCTAGCACGTCTTGCCATGCAAACTTCGCGATTAGGAGCGTCGAAGCTCATCATGGACGGTGGCGGACAGGTTCGTTTCCAAAAAGTGTACAGGCTTCTTCGGTAGCGTCCTTCGCCAATATCAGGCACGTATTTGCCTCGCCGTTCGACGGTAACATCTTCCCAAAGACCATCTGGTTGGTAGGGTTTTACGCTCGGGCCACCAACTCGGTTCTGGAGGAGGCCCCCAATAGCCAGAGCATTGTCACGAATGGTTTCGGCAGAAAGCCTAAAACGTGGGCCCCTGGCGAGAAGCCGATTCTCTGGATCACGTTCCTGCACCTCGGGCAGGATACGTGATTCTTGCTGGTACGTTTCCGACATCACAACCATCCGATGGAACGCCTTAACGTCCCAACCACTTTGCATGAAGGAACGAGCCAGGTAGTCCAATAATTCGGGATGCGTAGGCGTGTCACCTGTCAAGCCAAAGTCCTCGACCGATTTGACGATTCCCGAGCCAAAGAAATTCTGCCACCATCGATTGACGGTCACTCGAGCGGTCAACGGGTTGGTGTCTTCGGTTAACCATTTTGCTAAAGCAAGGCGATCTTGTGGCTGTTCCTGGTTGGGATTGGCGAGAATCGCTGGAATGCTCGACGACACTCGATCGCCAGGCTGATCGTATTGGCCACGTTTGAGAACAAAGGTTTCGCGTGCTGGGGACATTTCCTTCAAAACCATGACTGCAGCGGAGCTCTCTTCGATAGCCCCTTTCTGCAGCTTCCAATCGGCCAGTTGCTTTTGCAGCGTCGAATAGCTTTCATGGATTCGCTTGAGATAGAATTCGCGAATCTGCTTCCGTTGCTCTTCGGTGCGGAGATCGGCTGGAACTTGAATCCAATCCGCGAAGCTCGTCACCTTTTGCAAAGCATAGAGTTGCTGAACATTGGCTTCGTCTAAAACATGCTTGAAAATTTGGAGCTCATCCACAAGCCCCTGGAAGGGCAAGGATTTCTGTCGCAAACCAATGCGAAAGGGGATGCTTGTGTCGAAGGAACCTCGCAAAGAATCTTGAGCGACATCCACCGGTTCCAGTTTGGAGTCCACGTAGAGTTTCAATCCTGATGCTTTCATGGATCCATCGTACGTTGCAACAACATGGTGCCATTGATCAGGTGCAATGGCTTGTTTTGAGGATATCTTGATCGCGTTATCGGGCCAGTGGTGAACCAGATGCATTTCCAGTTTTCCATTGGACAAAATCAGGTCGTAGCCCAGGAAATCTTTCGATTCATCCATCTTGGAGAGAATCGCCATGGCCCCCTGGCTGCTCGTCTTGATCCAGACACTCAGCGAGAACGGTTCTTGATTGCCAAAACTGCTTACCTCGGGTAGTTCCAAGGGCGATAACCCATTCAGTTCGAGCGCCATTTTCGATTTGCCTTCCTTCCAACTTAGAGAGTTTTTAGGCAGGCTGGCTTCGATGGCGGAAGCGTCTTGGGAAGGTGGCGATTCTGCCGACGGTGTTGTCGGCTCGACGGGTTCGAGCGGAAAATGATGCAGCAGATACGTTCCAAACTGCTTGGTGAGATCGGTGGGCGAGGACGACGCCAGGTAGTTTGCAAGGCTCGAATCGGCTTCTGACTCGAGCGTTTGAAGCTTGCGTTCCGATGCTGCGATGCTGTTCGTCAAACTTTGAATCTGGGCTGCTTGTTCGGAATTAGGAACTCGGATGAACGGTTCGGCTCCTACAAACTTGCTGTAGCCCGCTTGCTTTTCGTCCAACGAGTTAAAAAAGGAGTAGAACTGATAGTATTCCGCTTGCGAGATAGGATCAAACTTGTGATCGTGGCAACGCGCGCATTGAAGCGATAGTCCCAAGAAGACGGTAGCCACCGTATGAACTCGGTCCGCAACATACTCGACTCGGTACTCTTCTTGAATGATGCCCCCTTCGGTGTTGTGCCCTTGATTTCGAAGAAAGCCTGTTGCGATCAATTGGTCCTGTCTTGGGTTGGTGAGCAAATCACCCGCCAATTGCTCCTTTACAAATTGATCGAAGGGCATGTTGCGGTCAAAGGCGTCAATGACCCAGTCTCGCCAGGGCCACATGGTTCGATCTTCATCGTTGTTGTATCCATTGGTGTCAGCGTAACGAGCCAAGTCGAGCCATTCCAAAGCCATATGTTCGGCATAAGATTTCGACGCAAGCAATCGGTCAACAGCTCTCTCGTAGGCATCGTTCGACCCATCCGATAGAAACGCTCGTAGCTCTTCTACGGTTGGTGATAACCCCGTCAGATCCAAGGTGACTCGACGAAGCAAGGTCGCAGGGTCAGCTTTCGGAGAGGGAGTCAGATGTTCCTCGATCAATTTGGCTTCGACAAATCGATCGATTGGATTGCCTCCCCATTTTGGGTTTGCGAGCTCTGGAATGGCGGGGCTAATGGGCGAGGCAAAGGCCCAATGATTCTGGTACTTCGCGCCCTCTGCAATCCACTGTTGCAAGATGGATTTTTGGTTGTCTGTAAGAGGTCGCTTCGTCGATGGTGGAGGCATCTGGTCGGATGGATCTTGGGAGAGAATGCGTTTGACGAGTTCGCTGGCGTTCGAATCGTGTGGAACAAACGCCGCACTCGCAATCGCTTCCTCACGTCGGTCCAATCGCAAGTCTGCGGATCGGGATTTTTCATCGGGTCCATGGCAGGTCCAGCAATGACCAGCCAAAATGGGGCGGACATCCCTTGAGAAGTCAATTGTCCTTTTTGATTCTTGCCCAAACATGAGCTGATCCGACAAGAGTGCAGACAAAGCAACAGCCGTGAAGCATCGGATTACTGACGAGCAGAAAATTGGTTTCATCGTAGTTCGGCAGGAAGGGAGAGGTTGAACGGCTTGCATCTTGCGAATGCGAGTCTTAGGGCGGGACAAAGCTACTGCAGCCTTCAATCTAAGTTTACCTAAAGATTGCGTTAAAAGCGATCAGAGAACGAATCGATTCCCATGCATCCTATCTTGTAATCCAAATAAACGAATCATCGGAGAAATCAGAACAGGACTTAGGTTGGCTTTTGCATAGCAAAGAGCGTTGCCGGATGTCAGCGTAGACGGTTCGTTGTCATGATGACTCCGGGTAGGAGTCGTTAGCCGGGAACGGTAGGACTAACCTCGGAATTTTGGCTAATGGTGGAGACAAGTCTTGGCAGAATGAACTCAAACACAGTGCCAGAGCCAATTTCCGATCGCACCTCGATCGTGCCACCGTGCTCCTTAGCAATCTTGAGACTTACTGGCAGCCCGAGCCCTGTTCCGCGGCTGCCCTTGCTTGATTCAAACATCGAAAAGATTCTTCCTAAATCATCCGCCGCGATACCCACCCCATTATCCTGAACACGAATAAGGATGCATTCGGAATTCGATTCGAGTTGGATATCAACGTGCGCTTCTGGCTTATCGACACATGCGTCGATCGCATTGCACACCAAGTTCAGGATTGCTCGATGGATGGCTTCGCTTTCAACCGGGTGTTCGATTGGACTTTCTGGTGCGAGCCAACTGAGACTCACTGATTTTTCGGCAGCTCGAGTGTTGGATAGATCCACCACCTCAGTGATAACAGATCGAAGATCGGTGAGAACTAGATTGGGTCTTCGATCTTTGCTCATGGTGAGCATGTCCATCACCAAAGTTTCGATGCGTTCGTGGTTTCGGTTGCAGATCCCCCAGCCTTTGCCGACGACGTTCCAGTCTTGATTTTGGATTGCTTGATTGACCAAGTACCCCCCTCCTTTCAAGCCTTGCACAATATTTTTAATGTGGTGCGAAAGCGTTGCGATTGTCTGCCCCATGACCGCTAATCGTTCTGCATGAACAAGGCTTTGATAGTAATTAGTGTCTTCGATGGCTAAAGCGGCTTGGTGTCCAATAGCGACTAGCATTTTTAGATGTTCTTCCGTAAAAATGCGAGAATGTTCTTGGGCGAACCGGCCGGTCGATACGGAAGTATCGATATAAATCACGCCGACGTTTCCATAGCGACCTTTCATCGGAACACAGATCGCTTCGCGTATTCCACTTGAACAAATACTCGCGCTGCCGTTCCAACGATCATCCTCACACGCATCGTTGGTAAGAACCCCTTCTTCCTTTTTGCAAACGTAATCCAGGATAGTACGACTGATCGTAATACGATTGGAAGAACCGCGAGAGTTGCGATTGCGACGCGCTTTGGGTCTGAGTTCGCCGGATTCCTGATCCGTCAACATGATGCAACCACGATCGCATTGAACCCACTGAAAAATCAGCTCGAGAATTTGCTGTAAGAGCTGATCGATATCCAGCGTTCGACTCACCGCCAGCGACGTTCGATACATGATTTCCCAGTGGCTCTTCGCTTGAGCGACACTTTCCGACCGAATGTACGAAGTCCAATCCTCGGTCTCTTCTAGCAAATGCCGTTCTAGTCCCACTCTACCAACGATTTGCGAAGAATCCGAGTTGGTAGAGTTAACGATGTCCACCCCTTCCTCACTTGTCGCGGGGTGAATCGCCAGTTTGAAAAGCATCAATTGGCGACCGATTTGAATTCGATCGCCTACAAACAGCTGGTGTTCTACAATGCGTGACCCATTGACAAACGTACCGTTGCTGCTGTCTAGGTCCCGCAGAATGTAGTTCCCGTCCACGAATTGGATCTCAGCATGAGTACGCGAGGTCTCGGTATCATCGAGATGAATTTCGCAGTGAACGTCTCGACCAATCCGTTGCTTTGCTTGTCGGATAAGATAATGCGTACCGACATTCGCGCCGCGGACTACCAAAAGAGAGGCCATTCAATCGACTCAAAAATAATGTGGAATGGAGATTTCCATGAAACGATCCCAGCTTAGAATTATAGCCTGTACACGGGGAACCGCGCTATGGTCAGTAGCTCTAGCTTAGCCGGGTGGCCACTCCAGCGGCCGCCCACCCAAAACGTGATAGTGAATGTGCCCTACCGATTGCCCGCCATCGGCTCCGCAATTCATCACTACCCGATATCCAGATTCATGAATTCCAAGTTGCCGGGCCACTTGTTGAGCCACGATTTGTAGATGGCCAAGCAAAGCCGCATCCTCGGCACTTGCATGTTCTAAGGATTCAATTTGGCGTTTAGGGATTACCAAGACGTGCACGGGGGCTTGGCCATTAATGTCATGGAACGCCAAGCTCAACTCATCTTCGTATACGATCTTGGCTGGAATCTCTTTACGAACGATTCGGGAAAAAATGGTTTCGGGCATTGAACCTAAAGTTGATTGGTGGGAGCGGACGCATGTTGTAGCTGGCGATCTGCAGCTTGTATCAAACGGTCTACCCGTTCGTCAATTCCTTCGAAGGTATTCACTACTTTTGAAGTTTCTGGTGTTGTCGCCCGAAGCATGGCTCCGCAACCTTGACAGCAGATCTCCTTTCCCAACAACTCGACGGGAATCTGCAAGGATCGCCCACAAGTGGGGCAAATCTTAGAGAAACGGACCGAACTTGACATTCCGAAATCCTCCTAACGAGTATCAAAACCGAAGCCAGATTATTGCGTTTAAATAGCCTGTGTCAATGCCTTAAAGGAGCCTAAGCCGCCAATACATGCTTTTCAAGCTTTCTTTTTAAGTTGCGACTTAAGCTATCATTTTCATTGAAGTGCTTCGCCAGTATGCTTTCCTACCACAAATGCTCGGAGAATGTCCCTGTTGCAAACCATGGCAGAACCCGGTAATTACAAACAACTCGCAAACCTCTCCCTAATGGAGCCGAAGAGTGTTGATTAAGATCGCGCAAGACCGTCAAGGATTAGGGAAGTTTTCGGGAAAATTGGCCGCGGAAACCCTGATTCAAGCCCTTTCACGTAAACCAAGGGCTCGATTGGTGGTGGCTACCGGCTCTAGCCAGTTTGAAGTGCTCGAAAGTTTAGCCAGCCAGACCGGGATTGACTGGAGCAGGGTCGACGGCTTTCACTTGGACGAGTACTTGGGATTAGCACCTAATCATCCAGCTAGCTTTTGCGGTTACCTTAAGGACCGTTTTGTGGATCGCGTTCCTATCGGTTCGTTTCTGTATCTCGATTCGATGAGCGACGTTACGAAGACCATTTCCGAAGCGTCGCGACAGTGGGCGCTGGAACCGATCGACGTGGCTCTGATTGGAATTGGCGAGAACGGTCATTTGGCATTCAATGACCCGCCAGCCGATTTTCAAACCAAAGAGGTTTATCATGTTGTTGCACTGGATCTTGCTTGTCGCCAGCAACAAGTCGGTGAGGGGTGGTTCCCATGTATCGAGGACTGCCCAACCCAAGCGATCAGCATGACGATTTCAGCGATACTCCGATCCCGCAAAATCATTTGCAGTGTTCCCGATAGCCGAAAAGCTCAGGCTGTCGCTCAATCCGTGGATGGTCCTGTAACCCCCATGGTTCCCGGCTCGGTCTTGCAGCAGCATCCCGACGCTACGCTTGTCCTGGACGAGGCCAGCGCTCAAAATCTTAGCTCGCACAGTCTTCAAAACGCCCAGCGGATTTAAGAAAATGAAATACTGCGATCTGCAAGTCAACGGAGCCTTCGGTGTTGACTTCAACAGCGAAGATCTGACTCTCGATCAGTTTCGATTCGCCTGCAACCAGCTCGTTCAAATCGGGGTCACGGATTTTCTTCCCACCATCATTACCGACTCGATACCGGAAATGTGTCGACGGATTTCCAAAATTGCGGAATGGGTCGAACGCAATTCAGATCTTCAACCCTGCGTCCGAGGTATTCATGTGGAGGGCCCATTCCTTTCCAACGTCCCCGGGTTTTATGGAACTCATCCTCCACAGCACATCCAAGGTGCGAGCGAAGAAAGTTCCATGAGGCTGATCGAAGCGGGTCGGGGGCGAGTTAAAATTATGACGCTCGCTCCGGAGCAAGATCCCGATGGCATTGTGACGCGACGCATGCGGGCCGAAGGTGTGAAGGTGTTTGCCGGCCATACGAATGCAAGCCACGATCAATTACGCAAATCCATCGACTCCGGGTTGGTCGGATTCACTCACTTAGGAAACGGTTGTGTGCATCAAGTGGATCGTCAAGACAACATCATGCAACGTGTGTTGGCTCTTCAGGAGCATTTATTTGTTACCTTCATTGCAGACGGAGTGCATTTGCCAGGGTGGCTTTTGAGCTCGTGGGTCCGTATCTTTGGTCCTGACCGCAGCATCATCATCAGCGATTCCATGAGTGCTGCTGGGATGCCACCAGGCGAGTATTCGATAGGCGGGCAACCCATCCTCGTGGACGCCCAGCGGCATACCAAGCATCGCCATCATGGCTATCTGGCAGGCTCCGCCTCCACTATGGCTGACATGGATACTTGGCTCCCAAACGCAATTAAAATGGATGAAACCACACGCACCAAAGTCCTTTTCTCCAATGCATTCGAGCTCTTAAAATGATGGTCCACCGGCCTTGGGGGGAAACAAGTTTTTGGTTCGGCACGGCAGTCGCATTTCTGCTTGCAATGATTGGTTCGAGGCATGCTTGTGCTCAGACGACCTTGTCACGATTCGAACTCTCCCAACCCTCCATGGGTTCCATGTTGGATCTTGTGGTTTACGCTCCGGATGAACAACGGGCAAAGCAGTCCATGGATGCCGGGCTTAGGGAAGTCGAACGTCTGTCGCTGATCTTGAGCAATTACGATGCGACCAGTGAAATTTCCCTTCTAGGTCAAAAGGCATTTGATGAGCCGATCGCGGTTAGCCATGATCTTCAAGTTGTCCTGCTAGAAAGTCGTCGATGGCATGCATTCAGTGTCGGGAGATTCGATATCACCATTGGCCCTTTAAGTCAGTTGTGGCGTACAAGCCGAAAGAAAAAGGAACTTCCGGCTCTTGATCAAGTCGAACAAGCTCGCAAAGCATGCGGCTGGGACAAGGTCCAATTGATACCAGACCCAAACGAGGTTGGGTCAAGCGATGATTCGCTGCCACAGGCTTCGGTGCAACAGATGGTTTCCCTGAAATCGCCAGGCTTGCGGCTTGACGTTTCTGGGCTTGCCACTGGGTACATTATCGATCGGATGTTTGAGGCGATGGTCGCTACGGGAACTGAATCGATCCTTATCAACGCAGGTGGGGACATTCGCGTAGGAAAAGCTCCACCAGGTCGCGATGGATGGCGAGTCGATGTTGCGGGACTTGGGCTGAATGCGCCTTTGTTCGCAACGTATCTGGTTTCCGACTGTGCCGTGACAACTTCCGGAGACTTATACCAATATGTGGAAATTGATGGCCGAAGATTCAGTCACTTTATCGATCCTTTTTCGGGAAGTCCGATTGAGCGTCGTCAAAGTGTGACTGTTTTTGCAGCCACGGCTCTCGACGCAGATGCGGGGGCCACGGCACTGGCTGTGATGGGAATGGAACTGGGTGCTGAGCAGTTTCCAAAGCTTCCTCTCGGAAAGGCGATTTTCATGCAGGTTGATAAAGAGACGAACGACTTGCGATTTCGCTCCCTGGGCGATGGTCGATTTGGAAAGCGATGATTTGCGGGATATCGACCGCTCGCTGCGGCCCAACTCATTACCTAACCTGGACAAAGCCTTCGGCTCGGTTATCCTCTAAACCACTAAAAAATCCTGCCCGAATTCGTAACTGAGAGTCTTCCCAGCAATGTCCGACGCCGCCATTCATCAGCAACTTCCGTTAGCTCTCGATTCGTTCAAGGATCCCGAAAGCAATCGACCGATGTCGAAAACCGGCCAAGTGGGAGACTGGGCGGTATCCGATGGAGTCGTCAGCTGCCGCTTGAGCTTGACTTCCATGATGCAGCCGATCGCTGATGAAGTTGCAGATTCCCTTCGCGACCATTTGCTGACGACCGTTCCTGGCGTTAAGCAAGTGAATGTTAAACTAGACATCACGTATCGTCCAGCTCCCACGATTGGACAAATCGGCTTGAAAGTGAAGAGCGTTATTGCTGTCGCTGCGGGTAAGGGTGGTGTTGGAAAAAGCACGCTGGCTGCCTCGATCGCGTTGACATTGGAACGACTGGGAGCCAAAGTTGGCTTGATGGACGCTGACGTTTACGGCCCGAGTATTCCCCATCTTTTGGGGCTAGAAGGCCGCCCGGAAATCGTTGATGGCAAAATCCAACCGATCAAATCGGGCGACATGCCGGTTATGTCGATGGGCTTCTTGATCGGGAAAGACCAAGCTGTTGTTTGGCGAGGGCCAATGCTTCACGGTTCGATCACTCAGTTTTTACGCGATACCGCCTGGGGCGAGCTCGATTATTTGATTATCGATATGCCACCAGGAACTGGGGACGTTGCGTTGACCTTGTCCCAGCTTCTGCCACTTTCGGGGGTTGCGATTGTGTGCACTCCCCAAGAGGTTGCTTTGCTGGACGCGGGCAAAGCGATTGCCATGTTTGAAAAGACCAATGTGCCAGTTCTAGGTGTCGTCGAGAACATGAGCGGGTTCACAGACCCTGAATCCGGTAAGACTTTTGAGATCTTTGGAAAAGGCGGGGCGCGGTCCAAAGCCGAAGAACTCGGGGTTCCGTTCCTGGGTGAAGTGCCAATTCAAATCAAGCTGCGAAGCGAATCGGACGAAGGCCGATTGGCGGATGTCATTCAAGACCCGATGATTGCTAAACCCTTCGAGAACATTTGCCGTGGCTTGGTTCGCTCGCTGGTAAGCCAGATCGCATCCCGATCCAGTATCTCTGCCCCGCTACCAATCCTGTAGTCCCTGTTGCTTCTGTAGTACTGTTGCTGACGAATCAGCTGGCGTTTCAATCACCGTCGCAGCCGGTTGCGATCGCGTTTTGCGATCAACATCGGCCGAAAGAATACGTAGACGGCTGGCGAGATTGCAACGCCTATAAAACAAGTCGCAAGTACCAAATGTGGCTTCATCCATATTGCGTTGGGCAAGAACACGAATGCACCAATCAGACCGAGCCCAGAAATCAGCGTCAGCTCGTGTCTTCTAGGTTGATGTACCAACGAGAACCAAAGCAATCCAATCCAAAATGCGAGCAACAGGCCTACCAAGCCCCAGCAAAGGTATCCCAACGACAAGATCGCAATGGGAAAAACCACAGAATATACTTCTACACGTGGAAAGCGCATCAAGCTACCAGTCTGGGGTCTTCGAGAGAGCCAAGTACAAGATCCATCCGAGAACTCCCGAACAAACGGCTCCGGCAATCAAGGGCCTGATCCAAACGTTCGATAATCTTCCGAACACCAAGTCCGCAAGTCCTGCCAAGGCAGGCAGAAAAAGGACCGATGCCAAAAGCCAGGCCGGCAGCGAAAACGGCTCGAAAAACCTACTGACGCACAAAATGCAAACCGCCAAAATGACCAACGGAAGAACTACGGTCGATAGCTGCCATCCGTAGTGTGTCTTGGATGTCGACGGCTTAACAAGCGAAACAACACTTGCCGCAGCCGCCACAGCAGATCCGGCCAAGCCAAATTCCCCGAGGCTACCATACGTGAGCATGGCAATCGCCGCGACACAACCAAGCTGAGCCAATACGATGAGCGAATGCCACCGAGAAGCACCACTTTTCGCCATCGCATTGAGCGAAAAAGTGTTCAAGGCAATCGCGGTAATGCCAGCTGCAAGCCAAGGCATTTGCTTGGTGGCTTGGTCCTTCCAGACTTGTCCTTCGTTTAAACTGACAAACAAAATTCCTATGGACATCCCCCACAACAAAGTCGCTGCGATAGAAACATATTGGATGGGTGTCGAGAAAATAGAACGAGCGATTGCAAGGGTCATCATGGCAGCTGGAATCAGCCAGATCATCCAGTTCCATTGGTAGGATGCCTTCCAATTCAGCCATTCTTCTGGCTTGCATAGAATGGCACGAGAACAAAAATCGGACGCAACAAAACCCACGCCGCACAAAAAAGCCCCGCACAAATTCTGAAGCCAAACGCCCGGCACTGGCTTGTCCTCAAACCAATCCTCTCCCTTGTCGGTTCTTGCAATGAGAATGCAACCGATCAAGGAGCAAACGCCTGGCAGAACCAGACGTTGCAGAATCATGTTTGTCTCGAAATTCATGCTTTGATGGACCGCGGTTGGTAGGTTGGCAAGGTTGCAGAATCACGTGGTCGCAGAATTGCTGGGTTCAACAAAAACGGGGGTTAAGCGTCGGTATACCTCTTCGTTGTATTGGAAATCGGTTTCAGCCAGGAACAGCGAACCCGCTTCGCCGCTATCGGCTCGACGGTCGCTGGGCATGTGCTCCACCGCCGTCGTGATGATCATCCAAACACGATCCTTCCAGAACACCAACTGAGGACAAGTCGCTTGCGGGCTCGACAGCGTTTGCCAAGTTTCTTCGGCTTCGCCAGTCGCGATCGAGTACTGGACCGTCCTGCCGAAAGAAGCAGGGTTGGGGTTGTAAAGCGAGATGATAACGCTGGTTCCCGCAAGGTTCATGGTCATGCCATCTGGGAACGCGATATCATCCTTCAGATCCACCACGGTTCTTTCCGATATGATTTTCCCTTGCAAGGTGTCGATCCGATAGCATACGACTTTCTTGGTGGGAGTATCAATGTCGAGAAGATCGATGTGGTTTTCATCCACGGGCAAAACAACTTTTCCATTGCTACAAATTTGGTCGGATCGCAAACGGAACAGCTTGCGATCCGAGCCTCGCCAAAAATAAAGTCCAGCTTTCTTCGTCTTGAACTCAAGATCCTTCGTGCCGAAAATCAGGTTTCCATCCCAGGTGACTCCGTCGTTGACGATGGTCCCTTCGCAATCGGAATCAATGCCATCCACCAGCGTCTTCAGCTCACCCGTTATGGGATCGAAGATGCCGATTTGCCTTTCGCAGCCCACCACAAAGTTGCCTTGATCGGTGGGAAAGGCAAAGCCGGGACGGCCCGGCAATGGAAAGCTTTGATTGCTGTTCGTCTCCAAGTCGAAGACGTTGACCGACCCGGTCGTTTCGTTAGGACCGTGTTGGATCGCAACCCAGGAGAACTTGCTGCCTCCCATAGGGTAAGGCCCTTCGGGCAAGAACCGAAGGGCGCTGGAATCGGGTGAGAAAAGAACTTGAGTTGACTTCACCGGGCTATGCTTTCTCAAAGGCGGAATCGAACGCTCGGCCACTTGGAGCGAAATCGATGTTCTTGACGAAACTGGCAGCTTCTTTGGCGCCGAATTCACGTTCCATTCCACTGTCTTCCCATTCCACGCTGAGTGGTCCAGCGTACTTGATGTCATTCAAGGCACGAATGATTTCTTCAAAATTGACACTGCCACGACCAGGGCTGCGGAAGTCCCAGCCGCGTCTTGGGTCGCCAAAGTTCAGATGGCTCGCAAGGATGCCTGAACGTCCGTTGAGCTTCGTGGTGGCATCTTTGATGTGCACGTGATAGATGCGATCCGGGAAGGCTCGAATGAACTCGACGGGATCAACCCCTTGCCATATCAAGTGGCTCGGATCAAAGTTGAAGCCGAACTCGGGTCGATTGTCGAGCGCCTTCAATGCCATTTGAGCCGTGTAAATATCGAACGCGATTTCCGTAGGGTGGACTTCCAAGGCAAAGCGAACGCCGCATTTTTCGAACTCGTCCAAGATCGGATTCCAGCGTTTTGCGAGCAACGCGAAACCGTCGTCGATCATCGACTGCGGGACGGGTGGGAAGGAATAATTGAGGTGCCAAATGCTTGAACCCGTGAACCCATTCACGACTCCTACGCCGAACTTCTTAGCAGCCCGTGCGGTCGCCTTCATTTCTTCGATGGCCCGTTCGTTGACGCCGCTTGGATTCCCATCTCCCCAAATGTAGGGCGGAAGGATCGCCTTGTGGCGCTGATCGATGGTGTCCAAAACAGCTTGCCCAACCAAGTGAGCGCTGATCGCATGGCATTGCAGTCCCAAATCGTTCAACATTTTGCGTTTAGTGTCGCAATAGTTCGGGTCCGAATTGGCTTTATCGACTTCGAAATGGTCGCCCCAGCATGCTAGTTCGATTCCATCGTAGCCAAAATCTTTGGTAAGTTGGGCCATCTTGGAAATGGGTAAATCGGCCCATTGGCCGGTAAACAACGTAACAGGTCTAGCCATTCTGCTGTCGACTCCTAAAGTGAGGATGGAATCTTGAGTCGGAAGACGCTCAAGGCCCATCAGAATAACATGATCCAACCCGCAATTACAGCCATCCCTTTCAGAATGATCGACCGCTCGAACGTCAAAATCGTTACCGACGACTCCCAAGTGGAGGCAATCCATCGACTTCGTTTTGAAATTCTTCGAAAACCGTATGGGTTATCCCTCGAAAATGCCATGTTTCCCGAGGACCACTTGGCTTCGACCGTTCATATCATCGCAGTCAATTCCCAGGGCCTAGTGGGGTGCGCCACTCTTTTGGTCCCCGAAACCGAATCGACCATTCAATTGCGAGGGATGGCCGTTGCATCGAATGTCCAAGGAACGGGCGTCGGGCGACTGATTGTTTTGGAAAGTCACGTTTATGCTCGCCAGATTCAAAAATCGCTTTGGTGCAAAGCTCGTCAATCGGCAATCGGGTTCTACCAGCGTCAAGGTTGGGTTACGACGGGGCTGCCTTTCGAAATCCCAGTTTTCGGCCCGCACATTAAGATGGAATGGCACCCAGAATAGATTTTGACCTTTTCTTGACGTAGAATGCAGTGTCGGTATCGTGTTGATGTTGACTCGTTAGTCTAACGATCGGAATCGTTATCAGAGGGATCGATCGAGTACAAGTACCGCGATGCTGAGTATGAGTACGAGTACGAGAAAATCGCACGGACAAATATTGTTGGGTATTCGGTGCGACTATCGCGTCATGCTCTACTACTTGCTCTACCAACCATACCAAAATACGCTTGCGAGTTCATGATGGTCCTCAATGAGATGAAAAAAGATGTTGTCCTGTTCGACGGGCAATGCAATTTTTGCAAATCTCAAATTGGCATTCTGCGCAGGCTGGACGGGCGAGACCGGCTGTCTTTTGTGTCCCTGCATGATCCCGAGGTTGCTGTTCGCTTTCCGGATTTGTCGTATGACCAAATGATGGAGCAGATGTGGATCGTCTCCCATCAAGGAAACAAGTATCCAGGAGCTTATGCCGTTCGGTATTTGACTCGCCGATTGCCGATCTTGTGGCCCGTTGCACCTATTCTCCATATCCCTTTTTCGATGGGATTGTGGCAGTTCTTGTATCGCATAGTTGCAAAGTATCGATACAAAATCGCTGGTCGCAATTGCGAACCAGACGGAACATGTTCGCTTCATCACAGCAAAGTCGCAAGCAAGACATGATTTTTGCTGCTGCGACACGATGACGGCAAACATGCGGCAACCCATCCAGGAATTCTGCAAGCAACTAGGCTTCTCCTTGTTTGGAATCGCGCGGGCTCAAGCTTCGCCGGGGTTCGAGCGGCTTCAGGATTGGATCGCACAGGGTTATGCTGGGACCATGGACTACATTCCAAACAGGTTGGAAGCTTATCGGCATCCAGATGCTGTCCTAGAAGGATGCAAAAGCGTGATCATGCTGGGCATGCCTTACACGCCCAGCCCGCACACTCGTCCTAGTAAGCGTGCAAATTCTTCGTCTGCTCATGCTCATGATAATGAATCCTCTGCTACCCCTGATGCCGCTGCCAATCGATCGGCCAAACTAGGAAGCTATGCATCTGGTTCGGTGGACTATCATGACTTGATTCGCGAATCGTTGAACCAGATTTGCAGTCACTTGGCTCAGCAGGTCCCGGGCTCAAGCAATCGAGGCGTGGTCGATACCGCCCCCTTGATGGAAAGAGACTTCGCTCAGCTTGCCGGCATCGGTTGGATCGGCAAAAACACGCTTCTGCTTCATCGTCAAATGGGCAGCTATTTCTTTTTGGCGGCAGTCCTGACCGACATCGAATTGGAAGCGGACGATCCGTTTCCTTCCGACCATTGTGGGACATGCACCGCTTGCTTGGATGCTTGCCCAACCGACGCGTTTGAAAAGCCGCATGTGCTGAATGCAGCGAAGTGCATTAGCTACTTGACGATCGAACACCGTGGGCCTATCACCGCAGAATTGAGTGAAGGAATGGGGGATTGGCTCTTTGGATGCGACGTCTGCCAAATGGTTTGTCCATGGAACCGAAAAGTGAAAGCGGAAGTTCTTCCCCCCTTTCAACATTTGGATCTCGACCGAAAGAGTTCGCTTGAGCATTGGCTGCAACTGGACGAAGATGGCTTTCGGACGCTCTATCGAAAAACTCCGTTCTGGAGAACAAAGTTGGTGGGCATGCAACGCAACGCCATGATCGTGGCTGCAAATACCAACCGACACGATCTTGTACCGTTGATCGAACCATTGCTTCAAAGCGATAACAGTGTTCTTGTCCAGACGGCATTGGAGAGTCTAGCGCGACTCAACAAGGGCAGTTCCCGTCTTTAATCTCAGCCTACCAAACACGTCGCCATTTGTTTTGGCTCAATACCGTTCAATCAATCGTTTACCCGTCAGCCGAAGGCGTACTTACTGCCATTCACGTACGCCTACGGCTGACGGGTAAACGAAATCACTGCAGTTCAGTGCTTCATTGAACGGTATTGTGTTTTGGCTCGTGCCAAAGTGCCTAGGGACTCTACCCAGGTCGATCGGTCACGAAATTCATGATAAGATGTTATGGCTGGATCTACTAAGACTTGCGAGTGAATGCCTCCCTTCCATCGGATTGAATCTATGTCAGAAACGTTGCCTCTTCCAGAGTCAGATCCCGCCGCTCGAAAAGAAGTCCTTCGGCTTGCGATGAAGGCCTTTCGAAAGCGAATGAAGTTGATGAAGCTGGATGACGAATCGCGTTTGGGGCACGGTCCCATGTCCGGCGGAGGACGATCAGGCGTGGTTGCAATCACGCCCCCGAACCAGTTCCCAAAAGACGTATGGGAAGAGCTCGTCGAGCAAGGCAAACTAAGGCGTGCTGGCCGTGGGATCTACGAACTGATCGATCCGTAACGGACCCGCTATTGGGAAAAAATCTTTACGTACTCTTACTCGTACTCCGCACCTGCGGTACTCGTACTCGACCAGCCTGTTTCGAGTACGAGTACGATTGATCGCCAAAATGCGCAACATCAAAAGGACTTTCCAACCCCAACGGGGTTCAACACCACAGCCCAGGTTCGCGAAGCGCACCCTGGGATAACGGGGAACTCAAAGGGCCACAGCATTTGGACGGTTGGGTAAGCCTATTGGCGATCCACCCACATGGGTGTAAATGGACAACCTGAGAATACGCTGTGTCGCCGGTTGTTCTCCTGGTTGTCCTTGATTTGAACTCAACGAGGCTAGAGCCAAATGGCACTCACTTTGTAGTTTGCGCAAGCAAATTACTGAGCCGCGGGCGCTAGCCGCGTTTCGGCTTCCCTACCAAATACGGTTGTCGCGGCTAGCGCCCGCGGCTCATTTCGAACAAAGTGAGTGCCATTGGGCTAGCGCCCATGGCTCATGAATGCGAAGAGCCACAAGCTTTTGGGGCTCGTGGCTCTTGGGTGGAACAATTCGTTTCGGCGCTACGATTGTTAAGTAGACTCGAATAAATTGGTTAGACAACTAGTTCCGTGTCGAGGCCTGGTGTTGGTACCCAGTACTTTCCATCTTCCGGCTGCAACGGAGCTTCGTCGTCGAACGAGTCCATCGCGTCGGTGTTTGCCAAGCTGACTTTGCTGTTCAAGCAATCTTCCCACTTCAACACTTTACCGGTGTAGGTCGCCATGCGTCCCATGATAGAGGTCATGGTCGAAAGAGCACCGTACTCTCCTTCGTTAGGACGCTCGCCCTTGCGAATCATTTCAAATAGGTCGAAGTGCTCTTGAGCCCAACCATCTCGAGTGTTGCCAGGAGCGCTCCAAACTTGCTTGTTGGACTTGTCGTAGATCTTGCCCCCGCCGATGTCGCACCAACCGTTAGTACCATGAGCGAACTCGCTGACAGAGGACCAGCAACCAGGAATGTGTCGGCACTGGCTGAGCAGCTTCACACCGTTCTTGTAGGTGTATTCGACAAAGTGGTGATCGAAGATTTGCCCGCTGTCTGCGCCTGTTCTAACTTGACGTCCACCTTGCCCCTGTGCCTCCGCTGGAGGACCATCCATCAGCCAGTTGATCACATCCAAGTTGTGAATGTGCTGCTCGCAAATATGGTCACCACTTAGCCAGTTGAAGTAGTACCAATTGTTCATTTGGTATTCTAGTTCCGACTGCTCTGGCTTTCTTTCGCGAGTCCACACGCCGTCGCCGTTCCAATAAGCACGGGTAAGAATGATGTCGCCAATCGCACCGTCTTTCAACTTAGCGATCGTGGCCTTGTAACTTGGCTCGTGATGTCGTTGCAAACCGACGGCGACCGCCAAATTCTTTTTCTTGGCTTCTTCGGTCGCTGCAAGCACCCGACGAACACCCGGGGCGTCGGTCGCTACTGGCTTTTCCATAAAGACGTGTTTACCTGCCTTGACCGCTGTCTCAAAGTGCAATGGGCGGAAGCCTGGTGGCGAAGTCAAAATCACCAAATCGACATCGGATTCAATCAGTCTCTTGAACGCATCGACACCAACAAACGTGCGGTCGGCAACGTCGACCTTGTCGTTGTGCTTCGAACCGATGCTCTTAATGGCTTGCTTCGCGCGGAATTCAAAGGGATCTGCAACCGCTGTCAGCTTGACGCGATTCTCTGGCGAATTGGTATCGAGAGCCTGAGTTGCAGCCCCCGTTCCTCGTCCGCCGCAACCAACTAGGCCGACCTTGATTTCGTCGCTTCCAAACGAGTGAGCGGCTCGAGCAATCGGCAAACTGCCTAGCATGGCCCCACCGGCTAGAGCGGTAGAGGACGCTTTCATGAATTCGCGACGTGAGTCTTTGGTTTCTGGAGCGGGCTTTTGATCTTGGGACGTCATGAAAAATACTCCCGACGGGATTGTCTAAAGGAAAGAAACTCAGTTAGTTGGAATGGAGCGGCTCGCCAAATAGAGCTGCTGCAACAAAGGAAAACAAGTACTTCACGTTGGCCCCGCATTGGCCAGGGGAGACCATGCTAATAGGAGAAGATGAGATTTTTCGAAAAGAACAACGTGAAGCACTGGAGGGCTTAGGCTGGTCACTGGTAAGCTACGCTCCCAAAAACCATCACTAAGGGGTCGATATTTCGCAACCTGTCCGAATTGTAGCTCGAGTTCCGCATCTTTTCAATTGGGCATGCCCGTGCTACCCAGAATTGCCAGTTCCGCGTAAAAAAGGGGTTGTGCAGTCCGCATTGCCGGCACCTGACCCCTTTTTTCAGCGTTCAGGCATCCGGCTCGGCAGTTTCCTTTCCTAATCCGTACATTTTGAAGCAAGCGTAAAGTCAACATGGCTAAAAAGAGTATTTCCGACGTGGACGTTCAGGGCAAAGTCGTGCTAATGCGAGTTGATTTTAACGTTCCGCAAGATGATTCCGGGGCGATCACGGATGACCGAAGAATTCGCATGGCTTTGCCGTCTATTGAATCTGTCATCAATCGGGGGGGCAGATTGGTCCTAATGAGCCATCTCGGACGCCCCAAAGGAAAAGGCCCAGAACCCGAATTCACTCTCAAACCTACCGCCGATCGACTCGCTCAGTTGATCAAAAAGCCGGTCGCATTTGCATCCGACACCGTTGGCCCGGACGCTGAATCCAAGGTCACCGCCTTGAAGGACGGGGATGTGGTTGTGCTCGAGAACGTACGATTCAATCCTGGCGAAAAGGAAGGGGAAGCTTCCTACGCTGGCAAACTAGCATCGTGGGCCGACGTTTACTGCAACGATGCTTTCGGCACTTGCCATCGGGAAGAAGCGTCGATGGTCGCGGTCCCACTTGCGATGGCCGGTAAGCCTAAGGTCGTTGGCTTCTTGGTTGCCAAAGAAATCCAATACCTAAGCGACACCATTGCTGCCCCCCAACGTCCATTCGTTGCGATCTTAGGTGGTGCGAAAGTCAGCGACAAAATCAACGTGATCAGCAACTTGTTGGGAATCTGCGATCAAGTCTTGATCGGTGGAGCCATGGCCTACACGTTTTCACTCGCTCAAGGTGGTGAAACAGGTAACAGCCTTGTCGAAAAAGATAAGGTCGAGCTTGCGAAAGAGCTGATCGCCAAAGGTGGAAGCAAGCTGGTACTGCCCGTCGACACACATTGCGGGGATGCTTTCAAGGGCTCCTGCAATAAGCAAGTCGTTGCCGCAGGCAAGATTCCTGCCGGTTGGGAAGGCTTTGACATCGGTCCTGAAACCAGCAAAATGTTCTCGGCCATCGTCGAAAATGCAAAGACCATCGTTTGGAACGGACCGATGGGCGTTTTTGAAATGCCCCCCTTCGATCAAGGAACCGTGGCCGTGGCCCAAGCTGTCGCGAAGAGCGACGGTGTTAGTATTATCGGTGGCGGTGACAGCGCCGCTGCCATCGAGCAACTAGGATTTGCGGATTCGGTCACTCACGTTAGCACCGGCGGTGGTGCAAGCCTTTCGATGCTCGAAGGGGAAAAGTTTAAGGCTGTCGAAATCTTGGATAACGCCTAACCGATTGAACGAATGACATGATTGCAATTATTGGCTTGGGCTACGTTGGGCTCCCTCTGGCTCTTCAGTTCGCTCGCAACGGTGCGAGCGTCTTGGGGCTCGATATCGACGCAGCCAAAGCCATCGCGATCAATGACAAGCAATCGTACATCCACCACATCAGCGCCCAATCCATTGAAGAGCAAGTGGATGCCGGTCGTCTTCGCGCTAGCACCGACTTTTCGCTGGTGAAAGATTGCGATTCGGTCATCATCTGCGTGCCAACACCGCTCAACAAAAACCGCGAACCTGATATCAGCTACATCCTTAAAACAGGACTTGCTATCGCTCCGTTTTTAACGAAAGGGGTGCTGGTTGTTCTGGAGTCGACGACCTACCCTGGTACGACCGACGAAGATTTACGCTCTGTCCTAGAAAAAGGGTCTGGCCTTACCGCGGGCATCGATTTCCATTTGGCGTTTTCTCCGGAACGTGAAGATCCAGGCAATCCCGACAGCAAGGTTGCACGCATCCCTAAAGTGGTCGGAGGACTTACCCCAGCATGCCTCGAACGGGCCACAGCGTTGTACGGCCTTGCAGTGGAACGCGTTGTCCAAGTTAGCAGCTGCCGCGCTGCCGAAGCAACCAAACTGCTCGAAAACATCTTTCGCAGCGTAAACATTGCCTTGGTCAACGAGCTGAAGGTAGTGTACGGCGCAATGGGAATTGACATCTGGGAAGTGATCGAAGCTGCGAAGACCAAACCCTTCGGCTTCATGCCTTTTTACCCAGGTCCCGGCCTCGGTGGGCATTGCATCCCAATCGATCCGTTCTATCTGACTTGGAAGGCTCGCGAGTACGGACAAACAACCAGGTTCATCGAACTTGCGGGCGAGATCAACACGTCGATGCCCCACTACGTCATCGGCAAGCTTGTCGACGCGCTGAATGCTGTCAAGAAACCATTGAACGGCAGCAAGATCCTGCTGATGGGGCTGGCCTACAAAGCCAACGTGGACGACGATCGCGAATCCCCAGGCTACATTCTGATGGACATGATGCAACACGCTGGCGCCGAGGTCAGTTACTACGACCCATTTGTTCCAGTGATCCGTCCCTCACGCGAGCACTCGCACTGGGCCGGAACCCGATCGATCGAGTGGAATCAAGAGACTGTTTCCCGTTTTGACGCGGCCTTGATCGCGACGGCTCATTCCAATGTGAATTACCAGCAGCTCGTCGAGTGGTCTTCGTTGATCATCGATACTAGAAACGCAATCAGCAAATCGATGCGATCCAATAAAGTGATCAGCTCGTAGCGGGCGTCTATCAAGGAATGTTGAATGAAGAAGTAGAGTGCTGCTGCCCTCGACATTCCCTATTCGAAATTCGATCTTGGGGTAGCGAAAAAGATGTCTGAAAGAAAATGTCTTGAACCGTTTGTTGACATTTGGTTTTAAGCCTGATGGGCTGAAACATCCTCTGCCGGTGGTGATCACCGGTGATCACCACCGGTCAGAACCAGAATGATCTCAAAAGCCCGAAGGGCTGGCACACAAATGAACTTGCAGCATCGCCTCGAAGAGAACCAGTGAAATAGCGAGAGAGCTGTATCTTTGAAACGGTGTTGTCCGATCCTGTTGGCGAGAAAGTAGACCTCACCACGTGCACGAAGCAAGAATGATTTTCCGAGCTATGCCTCAGAAAATCCCGGGGTTTGGGGCTGGCCCCAGGGAGCACTGAGTCACCACGACCCGAGAAATGGAGGTCGCAAATTTACAATTTTTGCGATTCCGCACTTGCCAACTATTAAGACCGTCGCTGGTTTGCCTTCCCCTCATGTTGTCTTTTTTTCAGGTAGAAGACATTCGGCGATTGAGAAAAGTCAAGAAAGTCCTGCTCGACACAAGTGAGTGCAATCCGAAAAGCACAAGGAGCATTTTCATGCACAAGAGCGGAGTGGCGTAACGTTCGTAGTAACTGATAATTACATAAGGGAGAAGTCCGAAGAAGTAGATCGCCAACGCCGTCCAAAGTTCCGACTCGAAAGGGAATGGTCGCAGAATTAGTACAACGATAAGCGAAAGGAACGGCGCGGGAAATACGAGTCGTTTCCAAAAAATGGGCCACCCTCCACCGGCAAGATCTTCTGCCGCTTTCATGGGCATGTAATATAAGCATGCAGCCGACCAACGGTTGGCAAGCCTTCTAACGAACTCAACCGGGTTCTCATAAATCGACCTCGTTGCAATTTTCCCTTTCTCACGAACGAAAGCGATTTCGCCGATCTCTTGATATTGCTTGCGTTGTGTTGAGTATCCGGAGAAAGGCTGGTCAAAGAGAGTTCGGCTATCCAGTACGCCTTCATTGTCCAAGCATTGTGATTGCCACAATTCGTACATTCCGTTCGACTTGATTGGAATCCATGTTCCGAAAACAACACGATTTCGTACGGTCCACGGAGCTACAACCACGATGGCCATAAACGCAGAAATGGCAAGTGGAACGAGTCCCGCTTTGGAGCGTAGCAAGTACATGGAAGTAAGTACGGCCCAAACACCACCGATGACCGGGCTGCATAAAGCACAAAAGCCACCGAACGCTCCCCACCCCACGCAACGCCCGTTGCTCCATTTGACCCTGGTGAGGCTTGCGATCCCAAGCCAAAGCAAATTCACAACCAGCATCAGAATCCCACTGTCACTCGTCGATTGAAACAGTTGGTGAAAATTGACGATAAGCCCAACGACCACGATGGCATAGCTGACCAGAACGAGCTGTAGTTTGCGAGCCTGTCGCAATACGATCCAAGTGGAAACGAGTACGGAAAATGCATTCGTAAATATCATGATTTGAATCACATGACTCTTGCTACCGCTGAAAAGCCAATACGCCGTTGCCATCAACGTTGGTAGAACCGGAGGCATCCAACTGGTTGGCCCCGTCGGACCGTGAAATGGGTCACTAAACCCGCGACCTTGGTAGAGAGCGAAAGCAATCTGGTTATGCTCCGCACCTAAGTGTTGGCTTGCATCGTGACCGAGCCATGGTAGCTGTTCGGGGTTTTGCTTCTTCCAATGAGCAGTAGCCATGCAGCAGGCAACCAACGTGAATGTCAGCAACAAGTCGAATATCGCGGGCCAGTATCTTGCGTTCGTACTTAGGTGCAGCGACATGTTTATTTCTCAAGCTGTAGTGGCAACAAGGATGCTCATCGGGGCCCGCATTCGACAAATCGTAGCATGTCACCGGTCACATCGGACGATTAGGTCTGTACTCTTGGACGTTTCTTTTCTGTTCCCCAAATTTTGTCTTACCCCCGTTTGGCTTGTCCAACTGGTGCAAAAGGCAAGGGGCTAGAATCGCTCTTCCCAACTCGGTTTGTCCCGAACACAGCAACGACTTGTAGTTCCTTGCGTCTCTCCCGCAAGTTGAATTGGTCCCTTTTTTGAAAGAATTTTGTTGACAAAGCTGGGAAATCCTGTTTAATCATGAAATCAAAGGCCTCGTCAAGCTCTTGCTAACCTGTAAACCAGGGGAGAAGTGAATGCAAGTGGTAACCAAGCTCCAAATAGCAGACCACGAGAGCACACTGCTGGAGCGGCTTGTGATTTTGAGTGCTTCCGTTTGGACTCTGATCTACTCTTGCATCGGGTCACGTTTCGTCCCCTCCGGATTGGGCGCGGGGTCGTCGAGAATCACTACACATTGGAGTCTGTCCGCCCGTTTTCGAAAGTTTCTGAATCGGATAGGAACTGATTCATGGATGCCGTTCGGCTCGGCAAACAAAGAAACCATGTCGCGTTTGCGATTTTCTAGTTTGACTCACGTAGGTTTCAACTCGACGGGAGTCGCATCGGAACATGTGTCGCCCCTGGGCAATGTGCCCAGTGTCTATGTTCGTTTATTTATGGGAGAAGTGCTATGTGGAAAATGAGTAAGACTTCAATTTGTTTCGTTTTGATGGCAATCATGGCTGCTGGCAATATTTTGCCCTCAAAAGCGAGCGAGCCCAACATAAAAACAGACGTTAGTAAGCTAGGAAGCCTGGAAAGGGGGGCGGTCCTTCATTATGAGCTTTCAGCGGTAGGTCCCAATTTTTGTGACGGATTGAAAGCTGCTTTATTGGCGGGTTTAAACAGAGATATGGCAGATCGACTGGCTGCGCACAATGCTCACATCGCGCGTCTACGGGCAGACGCGCACGCTCGGTGGGCGACACACCGAAATGACGATACGTTACAAGCAGACCTTGCTGCTATCAATGCCTTCGCAGCGCAATG
>Ga0247837_1002887_pt1 | contig 31269 bp, 24 predicted proteins | sample LaCtaG_2_FD_187115 | JGI IMG/M metagenome (GOLD analysis project Ga0247837, IMG submission 187115) | Freshwater microbial communities from meromictic Lake La Cruz, Castile-La Mancha, Spain - LaCruzMarch2015_14.5m | ecosystem: Environmental > Aquatic > Freshwater > Lake | place: Spain: Castile-La...
GCCTCTGTAACCCAGGCCGATTTGCAGACCCAAATGCTTCAGTTTGCACTGTGTGTGCAGGACAATGCGCTACTTGTCACGACGCAAGCCACTGCGACTCCTGCCTTCCTCATTCATCAATGACAGGAACTACTTGTGACTGTGACGGAGGGTATTTCAACAATGGGGGACAATGCACAGCGTGCAGTAGGGGATGTTGTTTGTGCACCTCCACATTGAACTGTGAGATCTGCTTTCCGGGGTATTTTCATGTGGAGAAAGGCTGTGATTTGCACTGCCCTGGTGGATTTAGGGAAGACCAAAGGAAGTGGCTTTGCTTACCTATCCCGAATCCCTACAAAGGGGTCAAAGTAACAGCGACAGTGGAGAAATCAAACCACGTGACTGTCCACTTCTCTCAAGCAGTCAAGCCCAAGTTAGAACTTCCACACTTGGAGTTGTCCCTAAGCGACGTAGACTCCCACTCCTACAACTTCTCTGCAGCACTGACTGAAATCAGCCCAAATCAGACCTTCAATCTTTCCTTGCATATCGACTCTTCCTACTTACCGCAACTTAACGAATTCAGTATTCTCATCCTCCACCCTGAGATGTTCACAGACGATTTCCGCAATCGACTCCTTGTCTTCCAGTTAGCAGTGCGTCTGCATTCCTTCGGCTCCTCCCATCAGATGAGCAACATCACCTATAGAGTTTCTACAGCCACTGCCACAGCTATCCGCACCTCCACTGCCGCAGGCCTAACAGCCAGTCTGCTTTCCAGCAGTTCCACTTCCTTCTTCGCCCTCATCAACAATATCCAACTTATCACCTACTTCCCACTGTCCACTGTGCCCCTTCCAGATGGAGTTAGAGCGCAGATGGTGGCTATGAACTTGCAGAACTATTTCTCGAACCCTTTCACTGTATCGGTCGATGTCGAAAGGGAAGTGGAGGTAACTCCTCCGGAGTTCGCAGTGGAGTATGGGTATAGTAGTGCGGCTTTTTTAGCGAATTCGGGAGTAATTATAATGTTATTTGCTGTGAATTTGGCGATTTGGCCAATAGTTTGGGTGCTGTCTAGGAGTTCAAAGCCCAGCATATCGAAGTATTTCAAAGGAGTATTAGCCGGGTACAGGTGGAGAAACCTAGCAATGCACTGGATAGAGAGCTATTTGGACCTGTGCGTTGCTTGTCTTCTCCAACTTCGAGTGGTAAACTCTACACAGCTCTCCTTCTCCTCTGCCTTTCTAGGCTTCGGTTACCTTCTCGCATGTCTATTTACTGCGCTTTGTATTCTCCTTCCTTTCTTGCTCATTTTCCTCACAGCCAAGTACCAGTTTCTGCCTTCCTGGCGCTTCCTATTCGAAGACTTTAACAAAGGATATCTGAGTTCTGCCTACTATGTGGTCTTCACCTTCCGCAGACTTCTGTACTCCCTCACTCTTGTGTTCCTCGACAACTCCCCACTGGCTCAATCAGTGCTATCTGCAGGGCACTGCTTAGTGGTAAGCGCTATGCAGACAGTGGCTTTCTTGAGTGTATACAGGCCGATAAAAGGAAGATTGGAGAGTTTGACAGTACTGCTGTCGGAGATAAGCATCGCTCTGCTCTTTGGCTTGATTATTGCATTCAATTTCAACATCGGCACCTCTATGTCAGTAAAGCTGGAAGCAGCTGCTATTGCACTTGTATACACTGCTATAGCGATACCCACAGTTGCTGGATTAATTAGTTTGCTACTCAAACTCAGAGCAGTGATACAGCACTTTGCAAGGGTCAAATACGCTCTAAAGATTCACCTCGAGGCTAGAAATGCATATGCAGTTTCTACTCGACAAGAAGGAGACTTGCAGCTTGCAGAGACTTCTTACCCGAGACAACTCCTTCCAGGTATCCACATACCGCTAAGCTAATGTGTAGTTGGAAGGAAAGACAGATGAGGAAGACCTCTTGAGATAAGCTTCTTGATCTGCTGCTTTCTGAGCAGCTCACCGTCAACTCACTTTGATGGGTCGGCATGCGGTCTCGATCCCGCCTACTAGTATAGTTCCAACGTGGGACAGGAAAAGGGCCGTAGTCCTGCGTCACTTCTGTAGTCGCAGATAGGGACTTTGGGACTGGGTTGGATATAAATAAGGCCTATTGCTTTTTGAGTTGTCCGGGAGAGGAATAGGTAAGTATATAGCGTTGTTAATGAAGCAGGTTGTTGCCACAGCCCCACTATCCGCCCGGTTACAAGGGGGCTGTTTCTTCCTTGGCTGAGAGGAATTGAGAATGCGACTGTATGGACTATATTTGGGGCTACGGCAGCTAGTGGGAGACTATTAGGTCAATTTGCACTTTTGCATGTATATTTAGGAATAAGGCAGGAATTTAGGGCTTTTTCGTGCAATTTTCGACAGAAATAAGCGAATTTTGCAGTTTTCGTCGGAATTTAGAGAAATTTTTATCATTGATTAGTAATTCGCCTATTTTCATCTTTCTTTTGTTATGTCCAGAAAGTACTGTACAAATAGCTTTTTTATATACACTTAGATGAAAATCACGAATTTCCGCGATTTTCCGCTTTGCTAGAAGTATAATGTTGCCTATGAAGAGAAAAGACTGTAAAAATACTGAAAAATCTATCAACAGGTGATTTTTGCTGAGTTTTTTGATTTCCTGCCTTCAAAGTCCTTTTTCCCTCTCATTTCGCTAATTTCCAGCGAAAAAATCTCCTTCTCCCTCTAATTTAAAGGAATTCCTTCCTGTTGTCTTATAATGAGTCTCCCACGGTGGGTTTCTCTCCTCGCTTTAGCCTTCGCCTGCGACGAAAGCTGTCTTGACTGCGTCGGCAGCGCTGCAAGCGAGTGCATTTCCTGCGGGCTGAATGCTCGGTTTGTCCCGGCTCACGGCTCTTACATTGGTTACTGTGTGTGTGCTGATGGGTACTGCGCTCGGCCAGACGCAATGCACTGCACCAACACCTGCCATCCTTCCTGCAGTTCCTGTTCCGGCTGTAAAAAGGACCAATGCACTGGCTGTCTCGACGCCAGGGCGAAGAAGCAAGGCAAGAAGACTTCCACTGGAGAATGTAAGTGCGACACTAAGAATTGGTGCAAAGGGCCGGATGTCAGTGGGATGTGTCAGCCGGGGTGTGATGACGAAGGCTGTGTTTCCTGTTCCAAGTGTGACAAATGTAAACAATGTGCTACGAATACGCAAGGGAAAAACTGCGACTGTTCCAATGGGAAAATCGAAATGTTCGATAGAGGGTTTTGTGTGAGTAGCTGTGGAGCCAATATGAGCACAGGGAAGAGTGCTTGTAGCTGTAACGCGGGCTTCTATGCGAAAGCGGACCACACCTGTGGGCTCTGCAATAGTCTGTGTCTTAGTTGCGATGGACCGGGTTCAGGTGACTGCAAATCTTGCAAGAATTCGCATGCGCAGATTAACGGCGATTCTGGCCCTTGCACTTGCAACCAAAGCTATTACCCCAATTCAGACGCTAACTCCTGTTCCCCATGCGACTCTTCCTGTGACTACTGCAACGGCCCAGGTTCATCCGCCTGCTACAAATGTATAGGAAGCGTGGTACTGAGTGGACTCCCACCTAATGTCTGCTTTTGTTCGACTAGCCAATTTTGGGATGGGTCGAACTGTACATCGTGTGATGTAACTTGTAAAACTTGCACGACTACAGGGGCAGATAAGTGCATCACTTGTGTTAATTCTGACATGAGTCCGACGACTATACCAGGCACTTGTGCATGCACGGATGGCTTTTTTCAAACGGGTACTAGTTGCTCACCTTGCTATGTCGCTTGTAAGACGTGTAACGGAGGTGCAGACACGAACTGTTTGACCTGTTTCAGCAACACTAAACTATCCTCAGGCGAATGCCTATGCAACTCCGGCTATTGGCCAGACACTTCCGCAAAGATATGCACTATTTGCGACATTTCCTGCGAAACCTGCTCCAATGGGACGACCTGCGACACTTGTATTCTCAATTCCTCGAAAACTGGAAGTAGTTTGTGCGTATGTAATGATAGTTACTTTTTCGAGACTGTGTACAGCCAGTGTAGTGGTTGCGACGCTTCCTGCTTCACTTGCACTGATGAGACCTCCACGGATTGTCTTTCCTGCCATAGTAACGCCTCCTTATCCTCAGGAACATGTGAATGCAACCCCGGCTACAGCCTAGCTTCTCCCGGCAACTGTCAGGCCTGCGCTTCCTCCTGTGCAACCTGTTCCCACTCCAGTCCCAACACATGTCTGTCCTGCTTCGACTTCGCACAACTGAGCGGCCCCAGTCCCTCTGCCTGCATTTGCTCTCCCACCGCCTTCCCGAACCCAGACCCGCAGCACTGCTCGCTCTGTGACCCGACGTGCCAGTCCTGTGTCGCTTCGACTGCTTTCGGGTGTAGTGCGTGCTATCAGGATGCGCGATTGAGCGCTGTTTCGCCTAGTTCTTGTGAGTGTTTGCCGGGTTATTTTCCCAGTTTAGATGCAGCGAATTGCCGTCAATGCGAGAAAATGTGTTTAACTTGCTTGAGTTTTAGTGCTTGCAAAAGCTGCGGAAGTAATGCAGAATTGACACAAGACGGTTTGTGCACATGTAAGGAAGGGTATTACGGAGAGGCTTGGAATTGCGTAATTTGCTCAGAAGGCTGTTTGTTGTGCACGAAAATTGGCTGCGTGAAATGCATGGAAAATTGGTTTTTCCTTGATAACAGATGTATGAAAGTCTGTCCGCAAGGCTATGTAGGGAAAGCCGGGGTATGTGAACAGGGAGATTTGACGCCTCCAGAGCCTTATCTGTTTGTCAACCGCGACAACTCCCTTCTAATTTCCTTCTCCAAGCCAATTCACATGAATCTAACCGCCTCTGATATATCGATAACTGTCACAGACATGTCAGATTTGCCCTATTCCCTGGTCTGGAGCGACCCTGCAGTCCTTGACCAGTCCCAATTTGTTCTCAACTTGACACTAGACTCCCCTAGTCTCCCCAATGATAATGAATGTCTATTAACGTTTCTGTACACTGTAATTGACTTAACGGGAGTAGCGATTGTGAAAAAAGAGTTGGTAGGCGTTCTATACGGATACGGGAATGACCAAGCAGCTATATATGCTGCAGAAAACGCCACAGTGAAAGCCACCGCAGCCACCATGGCGCAGGGCAGTGTCGGCGCTGTGGCCACTACTTCGCTTTTAGGCGGAAACCCCGCTTCGTTCTGGTCTCTCCTCAACCAACTCCAACTAATCACATACATCCCTATGACTACTATGCCAGTTCCCAGCAAGTTAATGACTACTTTAGGCGCTTTGAATGTAGGCACAATTGTGCCGAATCCTTTTTCTTACATACTGCCTGCCAATGAAAGCACGCAGCGGCCTCCGGACTATGCACAAAGGTATGAGGTGGATTCCTCGCTATTCCTGCTTAACACAGGGCTAATGATGACCACTGCCATTGCTCTCCTTGTGAGTTTTATACCCATTTATGCACTTTCGAAGGTGTCGACTGGGTTTCTGATACAGTATTTAAGCCGGCTTTTGCCGTCTTTTAAGTGGGGAATTCCGCTGAGATGGTGGATTCAGTCCTACCTCGACATCAGCATTTACTCTCTGTTGCAGATACAACAAGTTTTCACCCACAACGGACTTTCGGATGGGGCGGTCAGTCTCAACTTCCTACTCAGCCTCGCTCTTGCTTGTTTGAGCCTCGCCACTCCCCTAATTTCCTACATCTTTCTATGGAAGCGGTACCACCAAATGGCCACAAGGGAGGATGAAGCGTTCAACAAGCGCTGGGGAGTGCTGTATATGGAGTTCGACCAAATGGCAGTTATCGAAGGACTGATGTACTACCCGCTTTTCCTCACTCGCAGACTGGTGTATGCCCTTTCTATTATCTGGCTGTATGACTATCCCAGAACTCAGGCAATTGCCAATACGGCCATGGCTCTCGCTGTAACTTTTATATAGACTTTCCTGTATGTGCTCTTTGGTAGACCCTTCCCGGGGTGCTTGGATCACCTGGGCGCTGTCATTGGAGAAGCCAGCACTCTCGCGGTTTTCAGCTTTTCCTGCTGTTTCTTCCTTTCCCTCTCTCCATCTGTATATGAGAATATTGAGTCCGTTGCAGTGTGGACCGTCCTAGGCGCCATAGGTGTTAATGCAGTCCTCTCAACTCTCAGGTCTCTTATCACTGTTTTCAACATTTATAAGGAATATAAACGACAGGTAAAGACTCAACGCGTGATTACGGTCATACCCACTTTTCAGACACAGCCGAACACTGCACATAGTAAGCCATCCTTAATGAACGATGAAAGGATGTAGACTAAAGCTGAAATAGCAGGGTAATTAGTCTATTTTAGACTCATTATAGCGCATTTTCGTATGCGGAAAATCCAATTCGATACATTTTGGTCGTGTTTATGTGAATAAAAAGCAGCGAATGTATAAATTTAGGCTCCTCGCAGAATGCACAATTCCCTAAGGCCGAATTTCCGTTCTTTGGTTGAAAATTGGACTTATGCGCTAGTTTCGACGGAAGATGCAACACTCCTAGATAGCAAATAAATGACTGCGAAAGAGTGGTCTTTGCAGGTGCAGGAGCACTAGCAAACTAGCTAAGGTGTATAAAGGCAGGGTATGGCCCAGAGCAATGGCTATTCCCATTAATACAAGTCTGGAAGGACCAAGGCAGCCTTGCGAGTCTCACAGGGAGAAGAGTTCCAGGCAGAAATCTCAAGCCCAAGCTCGAGTTGGCCAAATTAACAACCGAAATTCCCCTTTCCGGCAGCAGCTATCGACTTTGTTGCGAAATATTGAAGAATCTCTGAGCAGTTTAGCCGAGGGACACGGGGGTCGATTTCCATAGTAGCTGTTGACTAAATAGGCATGTGGCTTCGCAGGGATAATGAAAGCCCATCTATGGCTAGCGACTGTCGCTATGGTCTGCGGCTGTGACAACAACTGTGCCACCTGTGTGGGCCACCAATCCAACGAGTGCACGACTTGTGGCTCTCATGCAAATTTCGTGCCTGTGTTTGGGCAGTATGTTGGCTCATGTGCATGCGACGCAACGTGCTGTCCCAGCTCCGACGCTATGCACTGTGCTACCTGTCATCATTCTTGTAGTAGTTGTACAGGCTGTGGGAATAATCAGTGCATTTCCTGTAAGGACACTACGAAAGCCTCGCTATCCTCAGGCTCTTGTAATTGTCAAACGAATTTCTGCCTAATGGATTCCAACGGGTTCTGTCAGGCCGGATGTCATGACAGTGACTGCTCTACTTGCAACAACTGCTCGGATGAACACTGTCTCACTTGTCCGGCTTTATCAACACTGAACGGCAATAATGATTGCAGATGCAATAACAGTTTCTTCAGGATGTTTGATGCGCATAATTGTGTGGCTGCCTGTGGGGAGAACATGGTCCAGGATGATGGTACGAAATGTAAGTGCAGGGATGGGTTTTACAGGATGCCTAATTCTACGTGTGTGACATGTGATTCTCTGTGTGGACAGTGTAGCGGGCCCGCCGCAAATGAATGTTCCTCCTGCAAAGACAGCAATGCACGCGTCAACAACAGTCCAGGTCCCTGCACCTGTAAAAAGGGTTATTTCCCCGACCCTAACGCTAACACCTGTACCCTATGCTACTCCACTTGCGAGTACTGCTCAGGGACTGGTACAAAAGCCTGCTACACCTGTCAGTCCCCTATGACTCTCAATGGAATTCCGCCGACAAACTGTGTCTGTCCCGCGAACACCTTCTGGACGGGGTCTGCGTGCACTCCTTGTGATTCCACTTGCGCGACTTGTCAGAGTGGAGCCGCCAATTCCTGCCTAACTTGTCCTCTCCACAGCACTTTGGCAGTGCTTCCAGGACCCTCTACCTGCAATTGCGATTCAGGATATGGCTGGAGAAGTGCAGATCACTCCTGTGTGCTTTGTGATGCAACCTGCCTTACATGTTTCGATACATCAGTCTCTGGGTGTCTTTCATGTAAGACTTTGGCGCAACTGGATGTCGGATCACCCACAAATTGCAAATGTGTAAGTGGGGCTTATCCAGCAAATGACACTTCCAACTGTATCCTGTGTCACCCGGACTGTTTGACCTGCTCCGGGCCAGCGAACACTCAATGCAGCACTTGCCAGCCTCCTGCTAGTGGTAGTCCGGGGGCTTGTTTGTGTCCTGCTCACTACTCTCCTAATCTAGACGCGCAGCACTGCAGTATGTGTCCCAATACTTGTGCAGAATGTGCCACTTTTGCTAGTAACTCCTGCACTTCTTGTCAATTGCATGCGCATATAAGCGGCTCAACACCCGGAGTGTGTATATGCGACATTGGCTATTTCACGCTTACAGACTCAGCGAATTGCCAGCCCTGTGACGTGTCCTGCATAACTTGCTCTCAGACAGGGGCCAATATGTGTCTTTCCTGTCCCAATTTCTCCGAATTGACCAGCGCTGCTCCCTCCTCCTGTGTTTGTATTCAGACAGCGTTCCCTAATCCAGATATACAACACTGCAGTTTTTGCGCTTCTACCTGTCTTTCCTGTAAGCAAGGAACTGCTTCCAGCTGTCTTTCCTGTCCCACTGGAGCTGTGTTGAGCGGCCCCACGCCTAATTCATGTCAGTGTCAATTGGGTTACTTCCCAAGTCCGGATGTATCCAATTGTGTCCCTTGTGACTCTATGTGTCAGACCTGTTCCAGCCCTGTGACTTGTATGAGTTGCTACAATAACGCGGAGTTGAAAGCTGACAATTCCTGCAGCTGCACTGAGGGGTATTATGGCAGCCCTGCTAGCTGTGCGCAGTGCCTTCAGGGCTGCCAGATCTGTAGTTCTGCGGGGTGCACGAAGTGCTTCCCTCAGTGGTATCTCTATGGAAAGGAATGCGTGACTGCCTGCCCTCTGGGCTATTTGCCGAAATACGACCTTTGTGAGTTGGGCGATTTGACCCCTCCCGACCCTTCAATGTTCGTAAATCTAAATAACTCGCTGATAGTGTCTTTTTCCAAGCCTATTCATATGAACCTCACCTCCTCCGATATCCGCGTTAACGTCACAGACACGTCCAATGTCGCCTATTCCCTGGTCTGGAGTCCTCCTGTCGTCCTCAACGATTCCAGCTTTCTCCTCAACTTATCCATTGACTCCCCCAGTCTTCCTGATGACAACCAGTGTCTGCTGACCTTCCTGCACCCTGCCACTGTGGTGGATTTGCAGGGAGTAGCGATTGTGAAAACCCAACTTGTAGGTGTTCTCTACGGGTATGGGAAAAGCTCGCTTTCGAATGCGACTTTGAAGGCAGGCGCGGCTGCAGTGGCGCAGGGCAGTGTAGGCGCTGTGGCTGCTACTTCAATTATTAGTGGAAGTCCCACTTCTTTCTGGTCGCTTCTCAACCAACTTCAGATGATCACGTATATTCCCATGACTGGTATGCCTGTGCCTAATGGTCTGATGGTGACATTGGGGGCGCTTAATGTAGGCACGTTCGTGCCCAATCCCTTCCATTACATACTGCCTACCAATGAAAGTTCGCAGCGTCCTCCGGACTATGCACAGAGATACGAGGTGGATTCCTCGCTATTCCTGCTTAACACAGGGCTAATGATGACCACTGCCGTTGTTCTCGTTTTGGGTTTTATACCCATTTATGCCCTTTCCAAGTGCACAACTGGACCTTTATCGCTGTATGTAAGGCGGTTTCTGCCCTCTTTTAAGTGGGGAATTCCGCTGAGATGGTGGATTCAGTCCTACCTCGACATCAGTATTTACTCCTTGCTGGAAATACAGCAGACTATCTCTCACAACGGTCTATCGGCAGTGGCGGTCAGTTTCAACTTCCTACTCAGCCTCGTTCTGGTCTGTTTGAGCCTCGCCACTCCCTTGATTTCCTTCCTCTTTCTATGGAAGCGGTACCGCCAAATGGCCACAAGGGAGGATGAAGTATTTAACAAGCGCTGGGGAGTGCTGTATATGGAATTCGACCAAAAGCAGAACTTGGGAGGACTGATGTACTACCCGCTTTTCCTCACCCGCAGACTGGTGTATGCCCTCACTATTATCTGGATGTCTGACTTCCCCAAATATCAGGCAGTGATCAACACCTCCATGGCTTTCTCCGTAATCCCCACACAGACCCTCCTATACGTGCTCATATATAAGCCTTTTCCTGAGCGCATAGACCATTTGGGCGCAATTGTAGGCGAAGCCAGCACTCTCGCTGTCTTCAGCTTCTCCTGCTTCTTCTTCCTCTCCCTGTCCCAGTCCCTGTTCAATACAATGGAGACGGTGGCAGTGTGGACAGTGCTGGGGGCGATTGGCATCAATGCAGTGCTGTCGGCGGTGAGGACGGTGTACACCTTTGTGACAGTGTACAAGGAGTATAGAAGGGTGGTGGAGAGGATGCAGGGCAAGGCTATCGTGTGTCCGGCCTTTCGGACGTCAATTCCCACCAGGGAAAATACTCCAAATCCCACTACTGGAGGTCTGGTTATGGATTAAAGATGCCATTAATCTGGTCAATTCATTGTATTTTAGTATAATTGCCCCTGGATACAGAGGATTCGCTCTGTAATGGGGCTCTACAGTACTAGAAACCCGTCCTCGACTTCTACTGACTCAGGCCAGTGGAGGTCCTTCTCTCATTAACGCGTCCTTTTGGCCACTTTTGAAGTGTCTCCTGGCGCAATAGCGGCGATTTCAGTCCCAATGAAGACAATTGCAGCGGACCTGCCCAGTCCTGCCACCCTAACACCCTAGCACTGCAGCCTTTGAGAACACTCCCTTCCTATTCGTCCTCTCCTCATTTCCATGCCCGTCATAAAGCGCCTTTCCTCGATGCTGAAGTTCCCCTCCCTGTCCTCCCCTGCTTCGCCCAAGCCCGCCCAGAGACACAAGCGTCTGCTCGTGCAGAAGCTGACCCCCCCTGCTGCGAACCGCTCCCTCAGTGATGAGGAGGACATGAAGGCGGCGGCGCAGGCCGCTGAAGTGCGCTACGGCTCTTCCCCTGGCCACTCTGACTTCTACAAAGCTCTCAAGACCTCCTTCACTGACAACTTCGCCTACTTCAACCCTTCGTTGGAAAAGAACCTTTCCCGAATATACCTGCCCCTGCCCTCACCGCCCCGCCAGTCGAGTCCGCTTTCGCCCAAGTCTCCTGTGAAAGGCACTCCCTTTCGTTTCCACGATATCCAGCGTATTGACTCTGTGTACGAACATTCCGCCACTTCCCTAGCCGCCAACAAGCTGCCGCTGCCTGGGTCTCCCAGGTTCGAGACACTCGCTCGAAGCCGGAAAATGGGGAAAAGAGTGGCGTCTTTCTATGAAAATGTAGAGATAATTGATGCGGAAACGAGGGTGATTATGGACCTTCTGCCGAAGGAGGAAAGCCAGCCTGTGGATCTTGAGGCAGAAAAGCGACTAGTCAAACAGTCCAATTTGACCTTTTATTGGTCTGTGCGACAGGTCACAGGCAGCAAGCCAGAAAGTCGCGAAGGCGCTTCCTTGGTCCTACTGGACCGCAAGTTCTACCTGTTCGGTGGCCAAAGCATGGTGAAAAGGAACGACACTCGCGTCTACAACCCTGACACTGGCGCCTGGACCATGCTCTCCACCCTCTACAGTCCCAAAGGCAGAATCGGACACACTCTCTGTGCATACAAGAATCAGCTGTTTCTGCATGGAGGCTGGTCGCACTACTCTGTCAGGCTACGCCTGCGAAGGTGCTTTAAGAAGATATACGTGCTGACGCTGGGGGAGGAAAACAAGTGGCAGCGCTACTGCTGCGCTGGCGCTATTCCCAAGTCGCGTAGAGACCATTGCATGGCTTCTCTGGGCTCTTCTATGCTCGTCTTTGGAGGAATTGACGGCCACTGCCGGGTGCTGAAAAGCGCCCGCCTCCTTGACATGGAAGCACTCGTTTGGAGCAAACTGGCACTGAAAGAAACAGCGGCCAAACCCCAAAGACGGTCAGGAGCCACACTCACCCCCTGTTTCCCTCAAATCCTGACTTCCAGGTGGGACATATCTGTCCCCTCCGCTCTCCAAGGCAAGCCCGACTGCACCCTCTACCCCTTCGCAGGCTTCTACCTGTTCGGCGGCCTGGGTGAGGACAACGACCCTTTAAACGACCTGTGGCATCTTAAGCTGACTGCAGGGAAGCTGCAGTGGGCGGAAATCCACCCTTTGGGCACTGCACCCGTCCCTCGACACAGCCACTCCGCAGTGTTTCTGAACCAAATCATAGTGATTTACGGAGGGAGGAATGACAGAAACGTGCAGACCTCGAATGGCAGTTTAGGGGACGTGGTGGTGCTGCGTCTCGAAGCACTGCGCTGGGATCATGTCAATGTAGCGGGCCAGGTTCCTTCCAATCGCTGGGGACATGCAGCGGTCGGCCTGGGGTCGAAGCTGTATATCCTGGGAGGACTCAACTATGCCAACTTCCAGTCTGCGGACTTGGTGGTGTTGGAAACGGACCAAGGCTTGGCTGGCGAGTTCGTGCGCAGAGAGGAGGAGAAGGAAGAAAAGCTCCATGCAAAGCGCAAAAGACTGCTGTCCTCAGGGTAGTAATGGCGGATCTCTGCGTAGTCATAGGGACCTACACCGGCGGAATCGTAGGTCTCTGTGGCCCCGCAGCGCATCTGCAAGTGTCCTTCTCCTACTCCCCCTCCCACGTACTTCCCAAGTAGTTTTGCATCCGCAGTCTCAGTGTGAGCGGCAGTCTGCTCTACTCAGGCGGAGTGGACGAAATGGTCAGGGTGTTCGACCTGGCGAGCAAGGTGGAGATGGGTACTGTGCTGGATGGAGAGGGCTCAATCAACGCGCTGGCGCCTGCGCAAAACCACGTCCTGTCCGCCAGTGCCAATGGGTCGATTTCCATTTGGCGAGTGAAGGACTGGGCGAAGCTGCATACTCTGAAAGGACCGAAAAGCGGAGTATTGACGCTATCGCTGCACCCCAGTCAAAGAATGGTGTTGGCAGGCAGCAAGAGCGGCAAACTGACTCTATGGAACCTGGTCAAAGGCAGAGTAGCCTACACTACACGGATGGGACAAACAGTGGAGGAGGTGCAGTGGGCGCCCTGCGGACTGTTCTACGCTGTAAGGATGCTGAAAGAAGTAGTGATATCCGCTGTGGGAGAAAATGCAAAGCACGAGGGAGAGGCAATTAGGCACGATGCACAACTCACTAGCTGCACCTTTGCAGGCTGTTCTCAAGTCCTGCTCGCCGCAGACATTTACGGACTCGTGCTCATTTGCGACACCACGACTTCGAAAGTGCTGTACTTGCAAGCGGAGGACAGCAGAATCACAGCGCTGGGGTACGCAACAGTCGGAGAGGCGGGAGTACTGGTGACTCTGGGCACTGGAGGCCTAGTGAAGGTGTGGAATGTGACGTCCGCAGTGCAGTTAGTGAGGGCGCAAGGGTACGAAACTGGGCAAAGGATAGAAAACCGAGAAGACCTACTAGTGTTCAGCCACAACTTGGACTGTCGCTGCAGTGCGCTGGCCGTGACCACCCTCAGTCCCAAAGAACAGACTAGTTAGGTAAGCCTGCATAGTAGGGATGAATCGACTGGTGGAGACGCTGGAAAGGAGGGACTTGGAGGCACTGAGAGGCTGGCAGGAGGCGGGTTTGGACTTGCGGGGCAGGTACTATGTGGGGGCTACAGTGCTGCATCTGGCTGTTTACTATAAGTTTGAAGCCGCTCTGGTCTTCTTTGACGAAATTGGACTTGACTTCTCGGTGGTGGATGCCAACGACCGCAACCCGCTGCACTTCGCAGCCTCCCAAGGCCACGTCCCCTCAGTCTTATACCTACTCGCACGCCACCCAGAGCTCAATCGTCCCACCACTTCCGACTGTCTGCTGCCTGTGGCCATTGCCACGATCCATAACCACGTGGAAACAGTGGCAGCGCTGCTCAGACTGACGAAGGTCGACCCCCTGGAAATCAGCGGGTACGGCCGCAACCTGTACCAAACTGCAGCGAGTCGTGGTAGTCTGGCCGTCCTCACACTGCTCCTCTCCCACTTCCGCCCTCCTCTGCAGTCCACTCTCTGTCAGACTCGCTCGGGACTCAACCTGGAGAAGCCGCCGCTCGCCCTGGCTCGAGAGAAGAAGCAGACTCAGGTCGTGCAGTGGATAGAGGAGAAAGTCCGAGGGGAGAGGATTGCGACAGTAGTTGTGAGGTTCCGAGCCAAAGAGCGCTGCAAGCTGGGGTGGGGGTAGGACCTGTAGCTACTCTATGGCTCAAAATGTCCTAATAAAGTCCAGATCTGCCTAGGCAGAATCCGGCCTGCAGCAAACGAGACCCCGCTAGCGCAAGTCTCATGACCCCGCGTTTGTAGAGGTCCCAACATGCCTAAGTGAAGGGTGTTAGCCAAACAGCTTGCCTTTGCGGAACTGGTTCATGACTCTCATCAGTGTGCTGAGTTTTTCGTCCTTCATGCGCTTGCGCTCAGGCCACTGGATGCTGGCTCGCAGGGCTTCGGGGGACTCTTCGAGGTGCACACTTTGGAAGTTGGTACGCTTGATGGTCTCACAAAGCACTTCAGGACGGAGGATGTCGAATGGACCTTTAGGCTTGGGGGCAGGAGTGCGTCGCTTCACTGCGTACTGGAAGGAAGGAATCATTTCTTCCTTGCTTCTCCGGTCCCCCAGCCTCGTTCCCTGGGTCTCTTGCTTGCTTCCTTGCTCGTGCTCCACTCTGCCTTTCTTTTGCTTGGCGAAGTCCTTTCTCATCCAGATGTAGTCTGTTGGGCTGTACGTGCCTACTGACGGAACTTGCAGCTTGCCCTTCGAGCCCAAAGGCTTCCCCACCCTTTCCAGACTCTGCACCCTGTGAAGAGGCGGGGAGAGAGACTTGAGAGACCTAGCAGTCTGCAGCACAGGCAGAGGACGAGCAGAGGAGAGCTGGTAGAGGTGCCCCATGGAGTCGCGTTCCTGTAGGAAGGGGACGAAGCGGGCAGGCGGCGAGGGCAGGGATCGCAGCAGGTCCTTCCGAATGCACAGAGCGGACGAGGCAGCACTGCGGCCCTCCTCAATTCCCCGCAAGTGCAAGAACGCTGCGAGACTCAAGTCCTTGCCCTGACTCAGCGAGCCCCAATCTTCCATTACTGGACTAGTCTGCATATATTAGCTTGCGATTGGGCTTTGCTGTCTTCTTGACGCTGGCTTTCTTCGTCTTGCCCAGGGCTTTCAGAGTGTCAGTGGAGGGGTCGTCGGTTTCCGCTTCCCGCTTGAGCTGCTCAATTAGGTCCTTTTGCTTCTTGCGAATAGCCTCAGACTTGTCGAAGGACACACTCAGAGCGTTGTAGTCCTCTTGCAGAGCAGCGAGTTTGGCCTGCAGGTCCTCCCGGTGGGTCAGCTTTTGCCGCAGTCCTTCGTTGTCTCGCAGCATCACTGCGTACTTCCTGCGCTCTTCGGCCAGCTCGGCCTTCAGTCTGCCGATTTCCATGGAGTTGGAGGAAGCAGAGCGTCGTTCTGGGGACTTCAGAGTGGCCTTGCCGTAGCGCTCCAGCTCTTTTTCCGACTTCTCGATTTCGTGGAAAAGACGCTCTGCAGAGGGACTGGGAGAGCGGCGGCCAGCAGAGCGCCGCTGAGGGTCGCGGGGAGCTCGCAGGTCAATTTGCACTCTGCGAGGCGAAGCAGGCTGAGCCCTGAGCAGCGACTCCATGGAGGTGACCTTGTCTTGGAGTGACTGGAACTCGCTCAGTAGACTTTGTGAGTCCGCGTAACTCAGATTAACAGGAGTTTTGGTTGCGGGCGAGTCTCCATAGAGCAGGCGACTAGTGCTGGAGCTGGACTGCACAGCGGAGGGCAGCCCGGGCAGTGTGGGTGTTTCCTGCAGAGTGGAGGGAGCGTAGCGGCCCTCTGCCACTGTGGTCAGGTCTTCGTCTAGAGACTCGATGCCTTTGTCGAGGACGTTGTGCAGGTAGCGCTCTTGCTCGGTGCTCAGATCCATTCGAATTATTGAAATGAGGGAGTGCCTATCTTTCACTCACTCTAGCAGCATTTCTTCGCCTTCTTCTTGTCCGTCCTGGGCACCAGCTGAATAGGAGGCGGCATTTCCAGTCGATCCTTCTCTTCCCTCTCCACTTCCTTGCGATACAGCGCCTCCGCAATCCTTTCAAAGACCACGCTAACATTGACATCCGCCTTCGCCGAAGCCTCCATGAAGCCCTGCAAAGAGTAGTCCGCGCAGAACTTGGCAGCCTTCTCAGTCGATACCTCTCTCTCCTCCTCCGCCAAGTCACTCATATTGCCCACTAGGAAGATGCACACTTCCGGGTCTGCGTTTTGCCGAACTTCCTTCAGCCAGCTGTCCAGCGTCTCGAAGGTATCACTGCGGGTGAGGTCGTACATCAGCAGCACTGCATTCACATTCCGATAGAAAGTCCTGGTGATCGCTCGAAAGGACTCCTGTCCTGCCTGCATAGAGCCTACCGTGTCCCACACCTGTAGCTTGATAGTCTTCTTGTCTGCCACTGCCACGACTTTGCTCCAGTACTCCACTCCGATCGTAGCTGCGTGGTCTTCCTTGAAGCGTCCCTCCACGAACTGCAAAGTGAAGCAGGACTTGCCCACTGCAGAGTCGCCAATCACTATCACTTTGAACACTGCGTCTGGTACCTGTTCGTCTAAACTCATATATACACCATGACACTCGACCTTCGCTCGCGCCTTGTCGCCCTCCGAGCCCAGTTTCCCAGCAAAGCAGACACCTTTGAGCATTGCTTAGTCTCTCTGGACGCAGTGGCCAGAGAGAAAGCGGCTCTCACTTCCACAGTGAACGACGCAATGGTACAGCAAGTGCTGCGCAAAGCAGAGGAGTATGAGGAAGATGTGGAGAAGCTGACCAGTGCTTGGACAGACAGAGAGGAGTTGGCAGAGTACGAGGCCATGGAGCTGTTGTTCCTGAGTTCTAAACTTGCAGGCACTGCGGAAGTGCTCCCCCTGGCAGCCAATTTGCCGGAATCAGACCTGTTTTCTCAGGCTGAAGGCAGTCCCAGATGGACAAAACTCACTGCAGTGGTCACCTGCATTGCTTTGAGTCATCCTGAGGAGATGGAAAAAGGCATAGAGAAGATTGGGAAACAGATGATTTATGGGAACGCTGTGGTCTCCAAAGGCTTCGAGTGTGCAGATCAGCGGACCAAGGAGGTGGTCATTGGAGCAGGGATAATGCTGTATGGACTTGACAAGGAGAAAATGCGAGGACAGGCACTGAAGAACTACGCCAAGCCGAGGAAAGAGAGCATCCTGGCGCTATGGAATTCAGTGGATAGTGTGCTGATGGCGCCCCTAGCAATGCGCGGACTGGTGGACGTGCCAGTGTCGCGACAGATCTACCTCCCTCGCACAGTCCAGCCGTTCCTTCCTCAGACTGGTCCTGTGCAGAGCTCCTCCAGTGAACACCTGTTTTCTGAAGAGCCAGCGGAGTAGGCCTTACATAGAGGGAAAATCCCTGTGAAGCTGGTGGCGCCCTTCATGTTGGCGGGACTCAAACCCAAACACATGTCGTGGTGGCAACACTGTTGTGGGGGCAGGCGAGAGCCTGAAAGCCCTGTCCAGTCCTGCTCTCGAGTAATCATCCACGCACACGGAGGAGGCTTCATCGCTATGACTTCCCGTCCTCACCAAAGCTACATTCGCAGATGGGCGCTCAGCACTCACACGCCCATTCTGTGTGTGGACTACCGGCTGGCCCCTGAGCATCCCTTCCCTGCTGCGCTGGACGACGTCTGGCAGACCTATAACTGGGTCCTGCGCTACGGCGAGGAAAGTCTGGGGATCAAACCTGAAAAGGTGATTTTGGCTGGGGACTCTGCCGGGGGAAGCTTAGTGCTGGGCGTGATTATGCGAGCGCTGGAAACGGGAACACGAGTACCTGACGGCGTGCTGCTAGCCTTCCCCTCCCTTTGCCTGCAAGCAGACCACTTCACACCCTCCTACCTGCTGGCACTAGACGACTTGATCCTCCACCACACCTTCTGCAAACTGTGTGCAGACCTGTACATCCCTGCAGACTGGGACCGCGGGAACCAGTACATTTCTCCACTGTGTGTAGGTGACCAGCTGCTGCAGAGATTTCCGCCTGTTCGCATTGTAGTCGGCACTCGAGACCCGCTGCATGATGACTGCTGGCGTCTCACAGAGCGGCTAAATGACCTGCATTGCGACGTACACATGACAGTCTTCGCTGGGTTGGTGCACGGCGGTATGAACTTCTACCTGCGTAACAACCTCAAGGACGGCATTCGTATGGTGGACCAAGCCACTTCCTACCTTTCCACTCTCCTAGGTAACGCCTAGTTCCATAATGGACTGGCCTGCATACCTGCTCGTCAAAGCCCAAATTCGCACTCAGGCTGACGAACTTCGCGTTCACACTGCAGCTGAGCGGTCCAAGAACCAGGAGTGGAGTAGTGAACTAGTCGACTTAGACTTGGCTTTAGCCAGAGTGGCAGAACGAATGGGCGACACATCCAGACTTGAGTCTACAGAAGAAGGGAACTTGCTGATGGCAGAGTCTGTGCTGACTCGCATTCAGCTGTATTGCAATGAAATAGCAGACGTGCAGACTCAATTGATGGAAGCTGGACTGCGGAAAAAGGATGCAGCGAGGCTGCTAATGCTCGCTGCTAAGATCGAAACACTGACAATTTGGCTGAACTACGCACTAGCAGTGCCCAGAGAAGACTTGTTCAACTTGCCACAGAGTCACGCTCGTTGGGTTCAGTTGCACACCAAGGCTGCACACCTGTGTCCAGATGAACCTGAAGCTCTGGCCAGCGGCATCAAGGCCATGGAGGACAGTGTGCTCTTCGCAAACGCTGTAATGCACCGCGGCTTCCAGTTCACTCACCCAATCACCAAAGAAGTAGCCATAGGCGCCAGTGTGCTGCTCTACAAGCTCAGCCCCGACTTGATCCGCGCACAAGCCATGCTCAACTACGCCAGGCCGAGCATTGAGTCCACACTAGCGCTGTGGAATGCCACTGACAGTGCGTTGATGGCCCCGCTGTTGGAGAGAGGACTGCCTGACATTTCCTTTCAGAAACTGATCTACTTGCCTCGCGTTGCGGAGCCAGTATGCGACTACGTGGTAGGGAACCATGGAGTGACGCAGGGAGACCCGAGCTTTTCTTTGAAACCAGATGTAAAGAAAGTAGCAGTGCGCCTAGTGGCCCCTTTCAAACTGCCCGCTTTCCTGCGCAAGTCTCGGCCTGGCTGGTTCAGCTGCTGCACTTCTCGAGAGTTCGAGGAAGTCGAGCCCACTGTGTCGGTGGAGCGCCTCATCATCCATGTGCACGCAGGCGGCTTCATTGCGATGACTTCCCGCTCTCACCAGAACTACATTCGACTCTGGGCCACGACCACGCAAACGCCAATTCTCTGTGTGGACTATCGACTGGCGCCAGAGTTCCCCTTCCCTGCTGCGCTGGACGATGTCTGGCAAACCTATGTGTGGGTGTTGCAGCATGCGGAGAGGTACCTGGGCATCAACCCTGCCAAAATAGTGCTGACTGGGGACTCGGCAGGCGGCAATTTAGCAATGGGGTGTGTGATTAAAGCCATAGAGATGGGAGTGCGACTGCCAGACGGACTGCTGCTCAACTTCCCTGCGCTAAACATGTGGAAAGAAGCCTACACTCCCTCCTTCCTCCTGTCCCTGGACGATGTGATAATGCACCACACCTTCCTGCGACTCTGCCACAACTGCTACATCAAGGACCCGCTGCTGGACACCAAGGACAATCACTACCTGTCCCCTCTATTCGCCTCCACTACACTGCTCAGTCAGTTCCCTCCCACCAGGATAATGGTGGGCACGAGGGACCCTCTGCTGGATGACTGCTGGAGACTGTTGGAGCGACTCAACGAGGCGGGGGCTGATGCAGAACTGGAGGTCTTCGAAGGACTGGTGCACGGCGGTATGAACTCGTCCATTAGGAACGGAGTGAAGGACGGGATCAGAATGGTGGAGCGCTGCGGACTTCTACTAGACACTCTCCTAGGTAAGATGGCGTAAAGATGAAGAAGGACCTGCTTCCTCTGCTCTGGCCGCGGCCTCTGCTGCACACCACAAGTGTGACATTCACTCGCTCCCCACTCATCGTGTACCGAACCTTACTGGCCGTGGAGCGATACCCCACCTTTATGACCTGGTGCAAGGGCGCGGAAGTAGTGGACAAAGGTGTTTCTGGGTGGAAGGTGAATCTCACCATAGGCTTTCCGCCTGTGCTACTGCACTGCACTTCGCTCGTCACTATGAAGGAGCCTTTGGCCGTGCACTCGGTTTTTACGAAGAATAAACTCTTCGAGCTGTTCGAGCTGGACTGGAAGTTGCAGCCGGGAGAGGAGGTGCAGGGGGCGAGGGGTTTGGTGCCGGTGCACACGTGCCATGCACAATACACCATCAAGTTCACTTTCGCTTCGCCTGCCTTCAATAACCTAACCAAGGTTGTGCTCAACACGGTCTGCACTGAGACTGCGAAAGCCTTCGCTAAGGAGATTGAAAACGACAAGGACCACGCTCCTGCTCTCTATGACTCTGCACTCAAGGAGTTCGTTCTAGTAAATAGGCAATAATGACAGCCGTCAATGCCCGAGATGAAGACGGTCGCACAGCTCTTCATCGCAACAGTGACGACATCCCGGACCTAATCTTAGCAGGTGCAGATGTCAATGCTCAGGACGACGGTGGCTGGACTCCACTAATGTGTGCTTGCTCAGGCGGTCACCTTGACAAAGCCAAAGCTCTGCTGGCAGCCCCGGGAATAGACGTAAACATGCAGAACGAAGCAGGCATGACAGCCTTGCACTACGCAGCTAGCAAAGGTCGTGAGGAGCTGCTCAGCCTCTTGCTGCAGAGAGACGATACCAAGTTAGATGTGCAGGACCCGAATTCGCGACTGACTCCACTGATGAGAGCAGTGTTGGGACATCACAGAGGCACGGTAGGGAAGTTGCTGCAGGCAGGAGTGCGACTAAACCTGCAGGACTTCGAGGGAAACACAGCTCTGCATCTAGCGGTGCAGGAGAATCGAGACGACATCTCTCTAGCGTTGCTGGAGGCTGGAGCTGAGCCAGAAATCAAGAACAAAGCCGGAGAAACGGCACTGCACGGCGCCAGTCCCAGACTTCTCTACTCTGCTGGACTAGCGGACTAGTTAGCTGCTCTTATCCACCGTCCAAACTCTGAGGAGCCTAGCTGGAATGCGCAGCTACGAGAGGCTGGGAAGAGCTGGTGGGGTGGGGGAAGCTAGTTATGTGCCAGGCTTGACTCAGCTGCCGAAGCAGCCTTAAGGCTCTGGGTCACTGTGCCGCGCGTCTGGCCCGCAGAGACCAGGGACAAAACGTCCCCCGCTGCGGGAATTCTGCGCGGATATGTGTATGCAAGTCGCTCAGTTCACTACTCGTTGACATCAAAGTTCAGGTGGTTGATCCGAACTCATCACAGCGACCTTTTATTACCATTAATCTAGAAGTCCTGTAGTACTGTCCCTAGCTCTGCCTCAGTCTCCCTGAACTTGTACCGGTCCATCCACTCGCACAGTCTAAAGGCGACCCAGGCCAGCAGGCCTAGGAAAGCCATTGACAAGTAGCTGGACAAGTCTTTGTATGTCAAACTCGCGTAGATAGGATGCACACTGAACGTCACCACCACACTCACTAGCAAGTAGGCGCCCAGCAGACCCATCAAGCCCCAGCAGTGACTTCGAATGAAGCGGATTTGATTCAGCGCGTAGTCGGCTAGCACCAGGGCGAGCAGTCCTCCGTGGACTGCGATGCTGTAGGCCAGTCCAGACTCCAGGTTCACAAAGAAGTACATAAGTGTCCAGAAGGTTGAAGTGACCAGAAGTTGGAGAGGCAATGCGACTTCATGCAGAAGGTAAACTACAGGACGCAGGGAGCTGTCCCCATACACAGCCAGCGCTGCTGCAAAATAGCCAGTCGCCAGCAGCGCAGCCCAGTGGGTGAGCTGAGCGAAGTAGAGGGCAGGCGTAACTTCGAGGCCCCAGTACACCACTGCCAGGGCCAACAAGAAGGCCACGTATCTGAGCACGAGCAGCTGAGTAGGTCTGTGTGACTCAGTCACGGAAGCGTACTGCTTCAGACCGAATCGAGCCATCACACTGTCTACCATGCGTCCCATTATGGTATCCCGCCATTAGATATGAGAGCTGCTGAGGAAGAAGGCGCGACCACCACGACCTACAACGACATCGACCAACTGCAGGCGCACGGCATAAACCAGGCAGACATACAGAAGCTGAAGTCCGCAGGCATGTGCACAGTGCTGGGAGTGCTCATGACTACACGCAAAGACCTGCTGTCTGTGAAGGGCATGTCAGACGGCAAGGTGGACAAGATCTTGGAAGCTGCGGCCAAGATAGAGTCCGCCTGCTTCATGAGTGGACTGGATCTGCGGTGCAAGCGGCAGTCTGTGTTCCGCCTGAGCACAGGATCGCAGGCTGTGGATACACTGCTGGGAGGCGGGATCGAGTCCCAGGCCATCACAGAAGCCTTTGGAGAGTTCAGATCTGGTAAGACACAACTGGGTCTGACCCTCTGCGTCACTTGCCAACTGCCTACAGAGATGGGCGGCGGCTGTGGGAAGGCGGCACTCATAGATACCGAAGGCACTTTTCGGCCTGAGCGGGTGGCGCAGATTGCACAGCGCTACGGTCTGGACCCAGAGCGTGTGCTGGAAAACATTCTGTACGCTCGTGCCTACACAGTGGAGCACCAGTTCCAACTGCTGACGCTGATTGCTGCGAAAATGATCGAAGAGCCCTTCGCTCTGCTAGTGGTGGACTCCATCATGGCGCTGTTCAGAGTAGACTACTCAGGCCGTGGAGAGCTGAGTGAGCGGCAGCAGGTGCTGGGCAAGATGATGTCTCGCTTGATCAAGTTGGCTGAGCAGTTCAATGTGGCGGTCTACATCACCAATCAAGTCATGGCAGATCCAGGCGGCGGCACGACCTTTATGGCAGACCCCAAGAAGCCGATTGGAGGCCATGTTCTTGCCCATGCAAGTACAACTCGTCTGTATCTGAAGAAGGGACGGGGGGAACAGCGGATTTGCAAGGTGTTCGACTCGCCCTGTCTGCCGGAAGCCGAGGCCACCTTCCAGCTAGGCTTGGGTGGAGTGATGGAGTGCAGTGAGGCCTAGGAAAACTTCTTTTTCTTCTAAATGGGACAGTCTTAATTCAGAGTCGTTGAAATTGTTAAGATTTTCTGTTGCGGAAAAGAGGTATTAATTGTATGCAAGTTATGGCAAAGCAGCGTTTACTATGAATGATCAGCAGCCAGATTCCTCCCCTTCACAACTACTTACGGAGGCAGAGACTGGACAGCGTGTGCGCCACTGGGCACTTCCAATGTCCTATCGACATCAACGAGCACCCTGCCAACCCACACATTACAAGTGGTGTCCGCCACCACTGCAAGCTTGCATTACCTTTGTATGCACATATTGCAGCGCATGGACATATTCGACTTCACGGCTAGGAGTATGCTAGTGAACTTCAGGAAGTGGCAGGCTCTTATAGCGTCACACATGCTAGGAGATGTTTGCGCCTGTAGAGCACACTATCAATGGAGTCATATACCCGTTGGGCATTCAACTAGTGTCCAGCCTATTTCCCTCAGTCTCAGCGCTCTTCTAGGAAGGGCGGTTCAGTCCGCTAATTGAGGCATAACAGACCAAGGAACTATTGACCTCTCAGAACCGTACCTTCCAGACGATGACTTCACTTACTCGGGTCCTCCAATTTTCCAAACCGACCTGTCAAGCCCTACACCTGGGTGATACCAAACCTCTGCCGAGCAAATCAGTTATTGGAGAAGTCTCTATGACAGCGACACTGGGAACGCTAGAGACACACAGCCGCTTATGGACAGGATAGTGTATCACTTCGTCCCTGCCTCGTCACGTTCCTTTTTGCAGCCGTCCACTGATGGAAGCAGCAGGTCGCATAGCTCAGCTGGTAGAGCGCTGCACTGTAACTCCAGAGGTCGTGAGTTCGATCCTCACTGTGACTCTTATTGTTGAGTTAGGCAAGTTTCAATTTTAGGTAAACTGACGTGTAGATTAGGCGCCTTCATAATGTCTGCCCGCCGACGTGTATATGTAGGGAACATCCCTTACTCGTGTTCCAAGGCAGAACTCACAAGACACATGGAGAGAGTGGGGGAAATCTCACGCATACATATCCTTACCAACGAAATCGGACACCCACGCGGCAAGGCTATCATCGAGTACGAAGCTGCGGATGCAGTGGACCGGGCAGTGCTGGAACTGAACAAGTCTCTGCTCGAGGGCAGGGTGCTCATTGTCAAGGCAGACGAGGCCTGTCCACGCAAGAAGTCTGCCTCACCGCGACCTGCACTTCCAGGCATAGTCAGTTTCAGCAACCTGCCGCTTTCAGTCACCTCGCAACAGCTGAGGGATGTATGCAAACAAGCTGGCCCCGTTCAAGGCTGTGAAGTGCCTCTCGACCACAGCGGAAGGTCCAGGGGACAGGGAGTGGTCGCTTTCGAGCACTACGAAGATGCTCTACAAGCTGTGCGGCTCTTCAACGGTGCTGTGTTCAACGACCGTAGGGTCTCAGCAGACCTGCAGTCCTGAGTTGAGGTTGTTAAGCATGGTGCAGAGTCTGTGTCCTATCTAGCTTAGCTGCCGCCGAAGTTGACAGCAATGCCGAACTTCTGGTCCTGCTTGACTAAGTCCGCCTCTGCGTTGATGCTGAGCTTGGCGAAGGGGTTGATGACGTGTTGCACCTGTGCTGTCAGTTTGGCACTGCCGCTCACCAGCGCCTGGAAGCGTGCCTTCAGAAAGCGCACTGACACGCCAGCGTTGAAATCCGACTCTCCTGTCATGGTGTTGTAAGTGAACTCGGTGGAAAAGACGATGTTCTTGTTGCCTTTGAGCAGTGCGCCGAAGGTAATGCCCTTGGAGTAGACGAGGTACTGCAAGAAGCTTTGGTGTTCACCCCAGAGGTAGCGCGCTCCGACACTCAGGCCGACCATAGGTTGCGGCCTTGCCATCTTCATCAGCTCAAAGCCCAAAGCCAAGTTGCGTGTAAGCGACTGGGTGTAGTGGTAGGACAGGAACTCGAGTCCCACCCCGACCTTGGCACCGGCCACAAAGTCATCCCCTTGGTAGTCCGCCTCCACCTGCACCTGAGACTCTCGAGGCTCTGTCGACATGTAGTTGCCACTCAGCCGCATTTCTACGTCATTGCTAGGGTGGCAGATGAACTTGACGTCCTGACGCCCGAGTGCAGGATTGTAGCGGGACATCATGAGCGGGTTGGGTGGGGACATGTCATAAGGACTGGTAGGCAGCTTGCCTCCTACGAAGATCGCCGTCATTTCATAATTGCCAGGCTGGCCGTGGGGCATCGTCCAGCTGTTGGAAAACTGCATGCGTGGAGACAGCGACAGGCCGAAGTCCACCTTGAGTCCGTCCAGTGACTCGATCATTGTGGCAGCTCGAAAGCTTTGCAGCAGCATTTCGAAGGCAGGAGGTCGCAGAGGGTGGCGACGAGCCAGTTCCTGCAGAGCTGGACTCTCTGACTCGTCGAACATAACGGACTGCTCTTGCTGCTGTTCAGGCGCCTCGCACTGAGCTGTGCCGAAAAGAGCTGCCTTCATCCGAGCCAGCAGCTGCGCCATATATGTAATGCTAAGACTCTGGTAGCACTTTGCTGCTTAGTCTAAACTAGGTCCTGCTCCAAATCCGCATACGACACAGACTTCCTCCGACTGCCGAAGCAGCCAAAAAATCCGCTCCTCTTTAGATTGATGCGCAATAGTACATTGCCACACTGTACAGCCGCGAAGTCACCGCGGGTGAGCATCAACGGCTTCTGTACCAATACCAACGAGCCAAACCGCGAGTTTCTATCACGGAGACGCAGCTGCGAGCCCTGAAAGATGACTTTGGCGTGACGGTAGGAAAGCCCCTCAAGCATGATTTCGTTTTCATCTCCCGAGCCCAAGCCGAGTTCTCGGCAGTCGTCCCAGTGCCAAAGCTGCACCTCATTGTTGGCTGGATCGCGCAGCACTACATAGCGGTCTCGAGGCTTCGACACGCCCAAGTTGTGGAAGTGCCTGCCATTGACTTCGAGGTTCAGCGGCAATGTCTTGCCGCAGAGTCCACAGTCGAGAGATGGAGATCGATACCGGGACCGGTAATGCTGATCCTGATGCCGCAGTTTGGAAGCCAGCCAGTGATCTAGACATCCGACATGAAGGTACCGAACTGAGCCTTTGCAGTTGCAGGGCGCCACCAGTGGATCTTCAGGAGAAGACTCATATCCCAAACAAATTTTGCATTGAGCGTCTGCAGGAGTTTCCTGCAGTTGCGCACTAATGCATTGAGGTTGAGAGGACTGTCCTGCACTAATCTCGGTCACCGCCCACTCCCTATTGGCTAGGCGAATCACATCTCCTTCACGCAATTGGCAGCCACTACGGCGCCCGAACTTCATTTGGCTGGCCACTAGCCACATGGACTTGGCTGCACAGTCCTCGTTCTGCATACTCTGAGCGTTCACCACCAGAGCCGAGTCCTCGTGGACAAAAATGACGGCCAGCTTCTCAGCTCCGACCGGCACTTGGGCGTCCAAAGGCAAAACTACCACCTCTGAACCACACTGGTACACTGCCGAAGTGTGTGTTAGCTGAAAACTGCTACTCCGCTTGTAGGAACTCTGGTAGTCGTATAATTCCGACTCCTGCAGCAACCACACACTTGTCTTCAGTTCCACTTTACACGAATGTTCACTCGCAGGCATATTCAATTATAACGGGCCTGCAACAACGACAAGTGGAATGATGAAATCTAAACAACAGAGAAGCGAGCCGAGGTGATCAAAACTCTGGTCCATTTAAAGTTTTTTTATAAACATGGTTGAAGGTCTTTGGGACAGCGGCATTTATCCCTGAAACTTCTGAACTTTATCGTCTGTGAGCAATTACTAGCATCGGCTTTGCCAGGGCTGCGAAAGCATATAAGCCTAACGCTTTCTATTCTTTTATTGGCAATTGTACACAGAAGACACAGCCGCCGCAAGGTAATGCTGACCAAAGCGCTCTGTAAACCCTTGAGCAGAAAGTCTTCGTGAGGCCTGGAGTGCACACATCCAGGTAAACTGCCTTAGTCGTGAGGAAAGGAAGGTTGTTGGCGGTTGGACAGGTGGAGCTCTGCATTTGAAGCGGCTCCACACAGTGGGTCAGAAGGCTAGTCCGTCAGATCTGGAGGCGCAGGTGTTTCTCGCCTTGGCGCGGCTGAGTGAGGAAATCAACACTAAACTCTCGAGCAAGACGATGGGCAGCCTGCAGACTTATTTAATCCTTGTCATTCCTAGCGCGTTGATATTTATAGAGATTCTCGGACGCAGAGATGTACAGTTGAAACTTTGGGCCCACCAGCATCCCTCGACGTGAAAGCCGTCTATCCTTGGTTTGGTAAGTTGGCGCGAAAACAGGGATGTAATTATGGATGTCCAGGCTTTGCTGGAACTTCAGACCAATACAATGTGCCAGACTTGCGAAGTGACTGAAGCCAGCCACTTCTGCAAATGCACACTTCCACCCACCTTTTTCTGTCTGGACTGCTGCGGCCTCCACCATGTGAAGTACCCACGCGCCATTCACCAAATCATGCCCTTCGCAGTCATCGGCCAGAACCCCGAAGTATATGTCAGCAAGACTGAGTGCTTGACCAAGGGCGCTGCAGAATTGCGTAGCAACTTGCAGCAACTGGATAAGTTCTGCAACGACTTTGAAAATTTAATGCGAGTGTGTATTACCTACTTGAGTGAGTACCGCAGTTGGTGGCTGCAGTATATGCAGACCGAGAAGGAAGCGCTGCACGCGGCAATCGAAGCAGCAGTGCAAGAAGCCACTAACTGCTTAGACAAGGGCGTGGACCCTACAAGCGCACTGGCTCAAGCGCTTTGGACTCTCCCTCCTGAAGAACTGCGAGTAGTCAAGTTCTCGGTGGTCATCCCAGACCTGCAGACCCTCTGTCAGTCTTGGACAACCTATCAAAACGACCTGCCGCACTTGTGTGCGCGCTTTCCCAAAGGAGAGGAAGAGGATAAGGGTGATGTCTTCGCTGCAGTTTACAAGGACACGGTGGAGTTGTTCGACTTGAAAGCCCAACACTGCACTCGACACTCTCTTTCTGTCAACTTCGGGTGGGGAGGAAGCTACGCAGCTCTGGAAAGACACACTCTCCTTTGTATTGGATCAGACCCACCCTCCACAGACGCATACAAACTCGACTTGTCTTCTCTAAAACTCAGCCCTATCAGTGGTCTTCGCATGCCCAGAGCCTTCGCAGGAGTAGCAACAGTCCGTCACTTAGCGTACGTTTTCGGCGGGTATATCGACTCCTCGAAAATGACAAAGTCTTGCGAAAAGTATGAGTGTGAGCAGTGGGTTCCTTTAGGAGATATGTGGGAAGAAAGAAGCGGCTTCACGCCCTGTATCTATCTCGCTCTAGTCTACCTGTCCAGTCACTGCACTCGCAGCCTAGAAAGCTTCAGTTCGGAAACAGAGGTCTTCACTGTTCTGCCGGTCTCCCTGCCTGCTCAGCTGGAGGGCTATCTTTCTGTTGCATTCGTGGCTAATGGAGAACTCTGCATCTTGACCGAGTCCAAGCAATTGGGGATATGGAAAATCGGGGCCGAAACCGAATTCCGCCTCACTGCCACTGACAAGAAATGCTGCAGCAGTCAATTGCCTCAGGTAGTGGGCTCAATTGTGCTAATCGCTAACAATTGCACAGAGACTTTGGCTAAATTCAGTCTAGATAATTACGTCTTCGTATAAGTGTGCGTTCGTCTAATAAATGGGTAAAGCCGGAGTTTCTGGCAGCAGCCCGCATAGTCCGCCTACCGCACAGGTCTGAAGCTTCGGAACAGCTTTACAAAGAAGAGTTCTTCACTCAGTCCAGAGACCAGCGGCTCTATTGGTACATGTGCGGACCCACAGTCTACAACCACCTAGGGCACGCCTACTTCACCTTCGACATCCTGCGCAAAGTACCCCAACCCTACTTCGGCTACAAGGTTGAACATAACGACATTGATGACAAAAGCATCATTAACTCGAATGAAGCGGGCAGACCTGGACTTCTACTAGGAGGCGCAGTTCTTTGACGACATGAAGAGGCTGCAAATTGCGCAGCCTCACTCGAGTCACTGAGTACGTCCCTGAAATCGTCGTTTCATTGGAAAGATCATATCGAACAGTTACGCCTACTCCTCCAACGGCTCCGTCTACTTCGACACCACAGCTTTCAGAGCCTCTCACCAGTACTGCAAGCTCGAGTCTTCCGCCCTCAACGACACGGAATTACTGCAAGAGGCCAAAGGCGCTCTGTCAGACATCCGCGCACAGGAAAAGCACTGTGTGGCAGACTTCGCAATTTGGAAGAAGTCCAAGGAAGGAGAGCCTTCGTGGGAGTCGCCCTGGGGACCAGGAAGACCCGGCAGGCACATAGAGTGCTCAGTGATGGCGCCCTGTCCGCTAGACATCCACTCTAGGGGAATTGAGCTGGCTTGCCCATACCCTGACAATGAGTTAGCGCAGTCTGCCTACTACTGCCAGTGGGTGGACTGCTTCGTGCATGCTGGCCATCTCCACATCCGCAAAAGGCAAGAACTTCATCAAGGAAGTGCTGAAGACCTATACCGCCAAGCGAATCCGCATGATGTTCGTCCTGCACAAGTACGACACCTGATGAACTACAGCGTAGGCGCACTGGAGGAAGCCAAGGAAAGACAGGTGGAGAAGTTCGTCTTGCCCGAACACCCCATCTCTCAAAAGCAAGTTGAAGCAAGGACCTGTTGGCAGAGTGCCGCACCCGACAAACGCAGATACATGCAGCACTATGCAATAACATACATACAAATGCAGCGATTGACATTATCACTGACATGCCTTCAGAGAGCCACCGCTCGTGAAAAAAATACCAAGGCAGTGCTCGAGGCCTGCGACCAAGTCAGGGATATCGACCTGCTCCGAGCAGGAGTGCGAATCTAGGATAAGCCCAAAGGGCCAGTGTGGATGTTACTCGACCCTGTGGCTTGAGGCGGAAATGAGGGCGAAAGCCGAAGCAAAGGAAAAGAGTCGACCGAGAAGCACAGGAGGAAGCCAAGCGGAAGAATGTCATGGTGTCTCCTGGGAAATGTTTAGAGGGGACAAGTACTCCGCTTGGGATGAGAGAGGACTGCCTACGCATAATGCGGCAGGGTAGGAGCTGAGCAAAAGTGCGAAGAAGAGTGTGTAGAAGGAGTTCGAAAAGCTGTAAAGTACTTGGCTGAGCAAACCCGCTAATTAGTCTAAAACAGTCTGAATCATAGACCCTTTGTCTTCCTCCAGTCCCTGGAGTTCGGGTCCTTCAAGGATACTGACCCTCACTATCTGACACTGTGAGGACCAATCCTGTGCCTCCGCCGGCCTTAGGGAAGGGCTTCAACTCGTGCACTGTGCCGATGGACATGTCCAGCGACCTTGGGTAGCTTGCTATGCCAGTCGCCTCTCTGCGTGAGTTCCAATCCACTTTGCATTACCTCGGTGAACGCTTCGAAACCTTCAACGATAAGAAATATCCACACTTCAAACTTTTGAGTTTCTACGATTTTCGGTCCTTGTTGCCTTCTCGCGGTGGTCAATGGACATCAAGCCGCTGGTGACCACTGCAGGAATGTCAACAGAGCAGATAGTCACGGGTGGACGCCCAAGTTGCTAGCAGTGAGAGAGACAGTAGGGGAGATGTTGAAACTCGGAGTGAACATCAAATGCGCTGATAAGGCGAGGCAAATTTCGGCAGGCAAACGCTCTTGGAGCGCTGCAAAAGCGATACTGTGAGACGCTTGCTGGCTCTAGCTGAATTGCATCTCAGCTAAGAGCGACTGAGGAACAGCGGAAACAGAGCAGACCCGAAGTTACCTCAGCGGCGTGCGAACTGCCAACTGTGAGTTTGAGCAAATACGAAAGTGAAAGAAGACGGACATCCACTGGCTTGATAGCATACAGTGGAAACAGGAACTTACTGGACCAGCAGCACTGGGAAGACTACTAGTCCTGGTAGACTGAGTGCGCTTCCTGTACGAAGGTCTGCGCAGAAACTGGGCAACTTAATGCGACAGCTCCTTTAGTTGGGCGGAGAACCTCAGTTCCTCCACAAGTCCGCGGAAGCAATGAGGGTGGCACTCCATTTACGTCTTCACTGG
>Ga0247837_1002888_pt1 | contig 31262 bp, 17 predicted proteins | sample LaCtaG_2_FD_187115 | JGI IMG/M metagenome (GOLD analysis project Ga0247837, IMG submission 187115) | Freshwater microbial communities from meromictic Lake La Cruz, Castile-La Mancha, Spain - LaCruzMarch2015_14.5m | ecosystem: Environmental > Aquatic > Freshwater > Lake | place: Spain: Castile-La...
GACTTCAGGGACTATATATAGAGAAGGCCTATGGCCCTTTGTGTCTTTTTGATGTAATTACGGGGAATACAGACAGGTATCGAAGTCTGCTGAACAGTGAAATAGTAGCAGCCATAGTGCAGCACCTGTGGACAGGGGGGGAGTCTGTAGGGGTCAATTTCGACTATATGGCCCTGGCTAATGAGTACTTGGACAGGCCTGTCGAGGCTTTATTCTCTGTGCATAGGACGAGTCGTCCATCTCCAAAGTGCATATTTCAGCTGTACTACTGGACGAATAATGGCTCGTTGCGGTTTGTGGTGGAAACGCTAATGATGGCCTCCCTTTACGGCATCCTCATCAGCGAAATAATCCTCTACCTCTCCGTCGTCCCCATCCTCGAAGACCCCATTACCCACTACACCGAGCTAGACTTCGCAGAAAACCGTCTCAAAACCCAGCAAGGAGTGATAAACATCATTACCATCATGTGCAGTACAGTGCTGCTCACCTTGCTGCAAAGGATGGCCTACAAGAGACTGCGGAATGAGGAGTACAGACTTACTATTATTGACGGACTGTCGGTGGTTGTGTTTGTGCTGATGACTGGAATTGCGGTAACTGCGAGGAAAGATGTGTATGAACAAATGGAATATCTAACCCTCCAAGACTACCAAGAATACAGCTTCGCCGTCGTAATGCTCTCCATCAGTCTGCGCATCGCCTCCATCCTGACCCAAACCCGCACCTTCGGCTCCTGGATTCGAATGATCCTGATAGTGACAAAGAGTACTTTTACCTTTCTGGTGCTGTTTGTGTTGGTGGTGCTGAGCTTTGCGACCGGTTTTGTGTTCCTGTTTCGGAAGGATGGGGAGTACTTTGGGAGTATTCAGCTGAGTATTAGGACGCTGTTTCAGTGGAGTGTGGGCGGAATCGACACCTCCATATTCACCCACAGGGAAGAACTCGGCTCCGTCCTCGCCATCACCTGGGCCTTTGTGTCCACTATCATTCTGCTAAACCTGCTAATTGCAGTGCTTTCCGCGCGCTACGACGACCTGGCGCCCAAAATAACCGCTGACTATGTGTCCATCATGTACCAGGCCTACAGCCAAACTAGGTACACAGCCCCCTACGGCGCACTCATCATTGCCCCTGCTCCCTTCAACTTCCTCACATTCCCCCTACTGCCCCTCTACCTCCTGTATCCGAAAGTGGCCCCCAAGTTAGACAAGTGGTTCGTGTTGGCCAGCTACCAGGTCCTCTTCACAGCCGCTGTCTGCCTCTTCGTCTGCTACAACTGCCTCCTTTCCCTCTTCGTCTACTTCCACGTTTCCATCGAACTCCTAGTCCGTCGCCACTTCCGAAAATTACCGATTTGGACCCTGTTTTCCCCTCTTTATTTAGCCTATTTAGCGCTGGTGTCAAATAAGCGCTTTATTATGGAAATGTATCGAAATCCAACCTCAGACGGCAGTCTTGAAATCCCTCCACATGTCCTAAATCCTGTCAAATCCTTCCTAGAGACTATTTGCAGCAGGACGAATGCTCCTATCAGGCTGAATATAAGCGATATTGAGACTGTGGTGGCTACTTTGCCCTATAGCGCTAGTGGTTATAAGGGGAAAACGGAAAAATATCTGGTGAAGAAAAGGAGAGAAGAAGAAAAGTTCAGGAAATTCGCGCAAAGAGTCTATTTTTCGCGTTCTCAGCTTTTGAACGACCGCAAAAAGGCGATAATTTCCCTTTTCGCTCAGTTCCAGTCCCTCTCCCAAGCCTCCCCCCACCCTTCCATCCACCTCCCCCGCATGCTTCAACTCCTCTGCCGCTCCTCCCCTGCCCAACTGCCCTGCCTCCACCTCCTCTACTCCCAAGCCGCCCTCACCCGACTCCACACTGACCTGCTTTCCCAGTCAGAATAGCCTAGTTCCTAATCTACTCAATCCTTGTCTGGTCCTCCAAAGGCTTGAAGGTGTTGAAAAGCCAGGGGTGGATGTGAATGTCAGGACTGAACTTCGGGTTCCGGACAACTGTGACGAAAAAGGCAGTTCTAACGATTCTGCCCAGTTTCGGGTCCTTGGCAGCCATGGAGGCGACAGGAATTTCCGGGTTCAAAGCCTTTCCCGGCATCTTTCCGAACATCCGGTCCATTTCCTCGTCATCCGAATCCACCTTTTTCGCTGTTTTTTCTATCGGTTTCGGCTCGATTTTCGCTTCCTCCGCCTTTGCTGCCTCAGGACTGCCCTTTTTCACCTCAATTGTCTCAACGCCGTTGTACATTCTGATGATCACGCTAAAGGAAAACTTGGGCTTTGTGCGGTCCTCTGCATTGGTGCCTAAGTAAGTCGGCCTGGAAATCTCAATTGTCTCAGTCACTCGTTGGAAGCCGGGCTAAATGGGGGTTACATCGGTTGGGAGGGTGAGTTCGTGGGTGAAGTAGTGCAGGGCTTGGCCTTCTGTGAGAGTCTTTAAAGTGTCTAAATCTCGGGCGTCGAAGTGCTTTAGTATGTCTTCCACCAGTCCCTCCATCTGGTCCTCCAGCGAATACACGTCGAATTCTTGGTTATATGGCTTTAGTGACTTCGCAGCTTTGGCTTCTTCCGTTTCCAAGGTGATATCTGAGAGTTTGTCGCGGACTTTGTTCAGCACTTTGTTGTCTGCAGAGTCGAGGTCCTCGCGGATGCCGTCTTTCAGGTCTTCGATACCTGCTTTGAGGTTAGAAATGCCAGCCGATGCACTCTTCATATGCGGACTTTCCGCCACTTTCTTCGCAGAAGCCTCCAACCTACTCCCGAAAACCGACGACTGCACCTTCTCTCTCGCCTGCTGGAAAATGGACTTTTTGACAGCAACAGGCTGCAAAGCTCCTTTTTTCCAGTCAGGGATACGTTCATCGTCTCCCGTTATTTCCCCTCTTTCGAACTTCTCCATGAATTCCTTGTCTGCGGCCATTTTCTGCTGGCGCTTCACTTCTTTTTCCAGTTTGTACTCGGATGTGGGGAAAGTCTCGCGGAGGGCTTCGAAGACGTAGGTCTTGGCTACCTTGGAATAGACCTTTATTGGCTGTGGTATATTAACGGCGATCGGTACTTTCGGTATTGTCCACCCCTTCTTCCCACTCCCCTCCTTAGTTTCCTCCTTCGCCTTGGTCTCTTCCTCCTTGCCCTTGCTTTCCCCCTCTCCCTGTTCCTTCGGCTTGGGCTTGAAAGCAGCCTGGAAGTCCATTTCGTGCAGAGTTTGGTAGGTCTCCTTCATGCGCTGAAAGGCGCTCTTGGCCTCGCCGGTCTGTTTGGACAGGTCTTCGGACATGCCTTGGAATTGGGATTTCAGCTTTTCTTCGAGGTGCTGCTGGTCTGTGAGTTTGATATCGGGGTTGGAGGGGGGAGGAGTAGAGGGACTCTGCGCGCCCGCAGTTTTTGCCATTTGTTCGAACATCTTCCTCAGTTCCTCCGTGTCTTTCGTAGCAAACCTCCTCCTGACAAGTCCTGGACGGAGGAAGCGACGAAGGACCATCATGGCTGAGATTATATTAGGGAGGGCTAGATAGACTGGCCACCAGCGCCTCCATTACCGCGAGTCTGGACCGCAGTTCAGTCTGTTCCGCCTGCCAGTAGGCCTCGCTGCAGTCGCCCAGGCCTTCCCCACACCTTTCACTCACCTCCCTCAGTCGCTCAATTTCCTCCCCATAAATCCTCTGCACCTCTGCAGTTCCTCTCTCTGTGCTGCAGATTGAGTCTCCCAGGGTTGACTTGTACCTCTTAATCTGCCGCTGGAGCTGCGAAAGGTGCGCCAAGTGCAGCAAAGAAGCCTTCCTGTAGGTCGCCAGCAGCGCCAACGGTTTCTGAAAGCAAGGAAACCCATTCGCCCAGGCAAAAAGGTGCTTTATCGCACTCAAATAGAACTCATACTGCACCTCCACAGCTAAAATCACTGTAATATCCGGTGTAAACACTGTCAAATACTCATATCCGTCGAAAGGCTGCAGTCTGTCGGGCTCCTCAGTGCCGGTGAGGACGGAACTGATGTCGTTGATGCAGATTAGCGCCTGTCGGGTGGAAAAGAGGGATATGGGCCTCCAGAGTAGCTGGGAGAGGTCGGAGGAACAGCTGATTTGACGCTTTTTGTAGGAAACGTCGTCGCAGGGACGCTTGGGAGATAGGGCGATTTGCTGGGAAACAATTTCATCAGCGAAGCAACAGACATACCCCACGAAGCCCAGTCTGAGCAGTTCGAGCTCCGCCCTGCGTTCCTCTTCACCAGCCTGCGGCACCACTGTCTCTCCCAGTCTCCCTAGCTGCTGCTCCAACTTCTCCCCCTTCGACACTTCCAAAGCCAACTGCGCCTTCATCCCCTCATTCTCTGCCACCAGCGCATCTACGTCTTCAGTGCGTCCTTCCAGCATGTTCACTCGCTTCCTGAGACTTTGAACCCTACTCCTTTCCTCCCCTTCCTTTTCTATATCCGTCTTCAGCCGCTCCACATGCACCTTATGCGCTTCGATTAGTCTCGCGAGAGTATCGGGGAGGTCTTCGAAGTTGGGACTTTGGGAAAGGGCGGGGTTGGGCCGGGTGGAGACTGCTAAACTGATGTTGGTGAGAATGGCTCTGTAGGCGGTTTCGTTGCAGGGACGGGCTTTCCGTTCAGAACAGGGCTGGAAAAGGGGGAAATGACTGGAAGACACATTGTCTATAGGGTGGAAAGGCGGAGAGGCTGGGAGGAGGGAGCGGAGACTGGGGCGGTTTTCGCTGGAGGCGGTGGAGGCTAGTAGCGCTGCTACTAACTTGTCTCGCATTTCCACGGTTTCCATGCGAAACACGTAGCTTTTCCCTTCCACGTCGATGGTAAATCCATGCTCCGTGCGGGATTGGCGGTATTTGCTGAGTTTGGAGACTTTGCGAATGCAGGAGTAGGGAATAGACTTGTAGGAAACACAGGCCAGTCTGGAATTCTTGCTCCAACGGACTTCTTGAGAGTCATGTTCCAGCCAGAAGAAGCGAGACTGAGGCAATTTCCACTTATTGAGTTTGAGCAGTGATATCCCGGCTCTCAAAGGACCAGTTTTAGCTGCAGGAAGGGAACAGGCCACAGGACAGGGTGGTAGAGTTGACATTTTGAATAGACCGTTAAACACTAGATTGGAACGAGTAGCAGGGAAATGGGGCAAGGGGACGAAAGGGACACAGAAGCTCACAAAGTCCTACTGGGTCCGCAGACATAGTCCAGTTGGAAGACTACTAAATAAAGTGTCTACATGTAGATATTCAGCATTGCTGCCTAATAAGTCCACAGACTTCCCTCACTAGTCACTGCTTTTCCTTGACGTACGGGCTGTATCTGTAGCTGGAATTGACTTGGTCTCTTTTCTCATTCCACCCAGGCAGTAGAGTCCCTCCTTCACTCTCATTCCAGGTGAATTCCCTCCTTTCTCGGTGTTGCCTGGGTGGCCTGGGAAAGGCATGGAGTGGAGACTTATAATTGTGGGAATGGTAACCAACACATAGACGAAGGCGAATATGCGCCTCAGGAACCAGGTCTACTCCGGGAACATCGACCGCAGAGGGCGAGTCCCCGCCTCTCTGACTGTACTCCCCACATAGAAGTCCAAAGACGATTCTCTAGCCGTAGGGCCAGTGATGCTCGCCTTCTTCCTAGTGGTCGTCGTGGGCTCTGCCCTGTTCCAGATCCTGCAAACGGCCCGCAGCGCTTAGATAGCCTAACCTACACGTCTAGAGTCTGCGGCAGAGATAAATGGGCTGCAGTGAGTCTCGCAAGGGATATTCTCAGCAGGAGGTGTACTTGCAGGGTAGAGAAACTGACCTGGGCTTTGGCAGGGTCAAGTGCACTCACCTCCTTCGCGTCGTTACTTGGCATGCGCAGGGCCAAACTGTCTCTAACTCCAGTCTGAACAATGCCTTTTCCGAGCTTTCGCTGCCTGCTTGGAACGAATCACCCTCTTCCTCAGCGCTCTTTTCCGCCTTCAAATCCTCGCAATCCGGCCTCAAACGTCTCCAATTAGCCTGTGTCCTATTGGGCAAAGGCAAGTTGCAGCACAAATCTGAATCCCTCTGGACTATGTACAATGTCGAAAACGACCCGCAAATCGCAATCACGACCTTAGCCCAGATGTGCCACGACCTGCTCTCTGTGAGCATAGAAGACCTGGGCAAGCTCGACGTCACTGCAAGTGTGGGGGACTATTTGGCAGGGATCAAGGGAGGGATGGAGGACTTTGGGAGGATTATGGTGGCGGATATTGCGAAGGGGAAGGAAGAAATAGGGGAAAAGGAGTTTGTGAAGGCAATGGAGGAGGTGGAGGAGGGGAAGTACCTGAAAGCCAGTTCACTGCGCAGTTTAGTGGAGGAGTATAGGCAGAAAAAGAGTGTGCCCAGGTTTCCCAAGGTCATACATAGCATTTCCTCCCAAGCCTTGACTCGTAACCCTTCCTAACTAGCTAACTCACTGCGATTCCCCAGTCCTCATAGCAATATCTATGCTTTCAGCTATTTTTCTCCTGCCTCTTCTCGTCTCTTCCGGCCTGCTGAAGCCCAAAACCCCTCGTCCAGTACTCATTTCCCCTACCAACCAGTCCCTCCGCAGTTCCTACACCTTCCACTTCCAAGTCGAGCGCAGCACTTTCCCAGACTCAGTGCTGAAAGTGTCGTTCCCACGCTCCAGCTTTCCTCTGGCTTTGTCGGGAGTGCAGTGTACGGCGCTGCTGGGAGAGATGCAGCCGCTGGTGTGCTGGATGCAGGACTGGGAAGCACATATATCAATAGGGGAATTGTCGAATTCCCCAGTGGACAATACCTACGTAGTGACTATAGTCGGAGTCCCGAACCCACCAAAGGATGGAGTCACAGGGTATTTCAGACTGGCGACCTGGACTGGAATAAACCTGCTGGACCACAACGACTTCTTCGGACAAGTGGGCATCACTCCCGCCTACATCCCTATATCCACTGCCTCTGTAGTCTGCCTGCGCACCTGCAAAAGCGGCCAATTCGACGACTACTTAGTCACTTTCCAACTACCAGTTTCTATCCAGTCCGCAGCTCGAGTGTATATAGTCCTGTCAGACCGGCTTTACTGGGACATCAGCAGAGGCTGCAGGAGTGTGCAGGTCCCAGGACTGCTTTGCGTCCAGGAAGACCAGCGCACCATTAGGGTCAGTAACTTCCAGGACTACTTTGTGGTGGGGAGCACTGTGCAAATACAGCTTCCCAACGTGCTGAATCAGTCTCGCTCTGGACCTTCTCTCACGTTTCTGCTTTCCATTTACCTGCCCACGACACACACTCTCCTCACTCAATCCGCCTCTATCCCTGGCCCTCTGATTCTACCCAGTGACATTACCATTGTGTCCGTCTGCCCGAATGCCAGTGCGAACTGCGACCCTTTGGAAGCCACAGTTGTGGCTAATAACAAGCTAAAATTCACCCTTGTGGCCCAAACTAGTACCGAAATCCCACTCGGAGGAGCGCTTCAACTCGCATTTTCGCCTGATATTCAGACTATTTGGGCGAATAGCTGCCTGGTACTGTCAGGACTGCAGTCGCAGAACGGTGTAAGCTGTGTGGTGTCGCCCGCACAGCGGAAAGCCACGATATCCAACTTATCTAGCTTCCCGCCAGGCCAGTTTTCGCTTAGTTTGCTCCTGACGACTCCCTTGCTTGCCTCGACTATTGGGTCTTTCACCATTTCTACGTACCCAGATAGTGCTTTGGCGGTTAAAATCGACTCTACTCAGTCCTCCATCTCAATTCCCCTGCTGAACATTCCCAGTCCAGGCTGGACGCCCATGTGGTCTCAATCAAATCTAGTGGCAGGGGCTAGCGTAGGGCTGAATTCACTGCGATTTAACCCTAATTCGCCAATTGGGTCTGGGAAATGGGAAGTGAAATTGAGGTTTGCTAGTGAATTCAGACTTCCTAGCACTGCAGTAGTGCAAACTTCCACATGGGATCAAGCAAGTACTGTTCTGATTTCACTGGGGAATTCCCAGAGCGACCCAACAACTAACCTTTTGACGCTGGCTCTCCAGCCCGATCCAACAACAATCCCTGTAGCTGCTAATGTCATTGCGGTAGCAGGACTCTTGCAGCTGCCCACTACCCCTGGCTCCTACCCGGTTTCAGTCCGCTTGGTCAAGGACTCTGTGACTGTGCAGGCCCTGGAGTGGTGGGTGGATATCCTCCCGACCGCCTTCGGAAGTGCCAGTTTCAGCGCCAACTCCTACAACGCAGGGAAAAAGACCATATTCGAGGTAGTTCTGGTGCCCAGTGTAGCAGTCCCGGCTTCTGCAGGGAACGCTGTCTACGGCTCCATAACAGTCACCTTTCCGCTTGTACAAGGCTGGGCCCACGACCTGGGAACCGGCTTGACAGCTACTGGCCCTGTGGCTTGTCTGGGCTTTTCCACTGACCCAGTGCTGCAGAATGCACTACTGCCGCTTACTGGCGGAACTGTCACTTGCCAGCTTGCTCCCTCGCTGGCGGGAGCGGACCCGGTCCTGACTGTGGCGAACTTTCAAGCTGTTTCGCCGGGGACTCGCCTGCAACTCAATTTGGTGAATCTCTCCAATGTTTCCCAGGCCGGCCGCACCCCCTCCATCCAGCTCGCCACCTACTCCAACCTCCAGCTCTCCGCCACCGTCCTCAACACCGCCACAGTCCTCCTCCCCTTCACCACCGTCGACTCCTCCCTCGTGCCCGCCATTATGAACGGGAGAAACAGAGCCCCGTACGGAGACGGCCAGAACCAGGTGCAGTTCATGCCGAATACCAGGGGGAGTGGAACGGTTATGAGGTTTTTACTGTGGCCGGAGAATGATATTCCCAGTTTCTCGCTGAAGCCTGGGAGTTACCTCTTCCTGCAGTTCCCAGTGACTTACCCGCTGCCCGACACTGGCGTTTCCTGCATAATAGGCTACACCGTCCCTATCAACTGCTACACAGTGCCTTTCGCAGGCTGGCTCGTAGTCTACAACGTCGTCACTTCCTACCTCGCCCACACCGAGTACCCCTTCGACGTCAAAGGCCTGACCAACCCTATGCACAAAATCCCCGCAGACAGCCTAAACATCACCGTAATTGCCTCTTTCCAAGAGTCGGAGTACCTGGCTTTCGCTTCCTTTCCGGCGGTAGACCTGGGCACGATTTCCCCTGCTGCGGTGACTGCGGATAACTATGAGTCTGCGAGGGTGGATGTTACCTATTTCTTCCTGTTCACGCCTTCGAGTCTGTTGTATGCGAATAGCACGATTGTGCTCAGTTTCCCCAAAAACCTGTATGTCACTACTACCTTTCCAGCTCTGGAATGCTCACTGAGTGGCCTGAGTCCTGCCTATGGCTTGGAGCCCAGTTGCACTTACAGGGCGAATGCGGTCACTATCAGTGGATTTGGAGCTCGGGAAGCAGGACTGCCAATTATGGTCAAAATCAAACATGTCCTCAACCCAGTCCAAGTCGGCCTTACTGACTACTTCAGCATCGAGACTTTTTCCTGGATGGGCTGGCTGATGGATGCGAACTACTACGTAGTAGGAGTGCAGATAGTGTCCAGACCTCCGCCGCCGAAGCTACTGCACCTGCGCACCTGGGCCGACCCTAGCAACGGCTACCACAGCACCTCGGTGACAGCGAGTTTCCTACCTACTGTTACAGTGCCTTCGGGCGCTATTGTGGACTTGCAGTTTCCCAAGGGAGAGTTCCCGGCTTTGCCTGCGAAGCCGGACTGCGGGATTGCTGGTGCTATCATTTTTATGGAAAGTTGCGAAAGTGAAGGGAATAATCTTCGCTTGCAGACCAGAGGTGCGTTTGTCCCCGGTCCAGCAGCCCTGCCAGTGAACATCACCCTCCACGGACTCACAGGCTTCACCCCAGGAGTCACATCAGGCCCCATTTTCATCCAAATCCAGTACTCTGGCCTTGTAGTGAACGAAAGTCCACAGGACGAATCCGACCGCAAGATAGTGTCCGACCTCGAGCCCTCCAGCCTGTCCACCGGCCAATTCACCTTTGCCCCACAAACCGCAGCAGAAGAAGCAGTCTACAGCCTCACCTTCAGTCCCCGCAAAGACCTCAACGAGTCCTGCGTCGTAGGCGTGGAGTTCGGAGCGAACTACGGCCGCAGGCTGGGGAGAGTGGTGGCCTGCTTCTCTGAGGCGCTTTCTACGTCAGCGGATGGGAAAGTAGACTGTGAAGTGGAGGCCAGAACTGTGCTTTTGCACCCTGCGAAGGCTTATTTGAGGCGGGAGTTCCCTGCTATCACTATATCCCTGTCTCGGGTGATTAACCCGGACTACCAATCCGGGCTTATCCGTATCGGTCTGTTCACCAAGTACTACACGAACATATTGGAAGAAGGCCACTTCACTCCTAACACCCAACTCCTGCCTTTGCCCTATTTCTCCTTTCTGACCACTACGACGGTCAGTACTCACCTCACAGGCAGCCTTTCCACCCTCAATATAGCAGTAACGGAGGCTGTGGGGAGACAGGTCCGGACTGAGGACTGGGTGCTGGTGGACTTTCCGCTGGAGTATGAACTGGAGTATGTGAAGAGTGGAGTGCAGTGCTGGTATGCAGGGCTAGTGGTGGACTGCCAAGTCAATGAAAACAGAGTCGCTGTTCTGCTGTTGGACACAGGGAAAGAGGGGAAGGAGTACACATTGCAAATAACCGGGGTGGAAACTCCCTGGGACCCACAAGAATCGCCCTATATTTGCCTTTCTCTGTACCATTCCGCCTCTCTCTCCATTCTGTCCAAAACCACCTCCAACCTGAACCCCATTTCCGCTCTCAGTTTCACCACCTTAGGCCAGGAAATCCTCATCAACGGCAACCTCCAGTTCACCCACCAGGTCGGCACTCGCTCCCTGCCGCTGTTCATATACCTGGAAACTCCCTGCGCTGCAGCCTTCTCTATGACTCCCATTGGCCTGAAGGCGGGGTTCCATATTGTGCCTGAGAAAGTGGAGTTTAGGCTGGGGGATGTGTCTGGGGCCTTTCAGGTGAGTGTGGAAAGTGGGGTGGCTGTGGGGAAGTATGTGGTGTCGTGGGGGATGCAGGGGGAATGGACTCGGCCCATCTATGCGCCCATTAGACGCTTCAAAGTGAGGTTGGTTCGCACTGCTCTGGAGCGCATTAGTGTGGAAACGGTGGATATCCTCCCACAAGGAGGAGTTTCCTACCCCAACATCGTGCAGCTTTCCCACGGTCCTGCCACTCAACTCCTACTGACTCCCATCAAACTAGGCTCCCAGCCCTCCAAAATCACCTTCCACCCCTCTGTTTTGACCTTTAAATCCGGAGAAACTCGCAAAACCTTCGTAATTGAGGTCGATTCTGAGTCCAAAGGCGATTCAGGGGAGTTCTTTCTCTACCAATCCGGACTAGACGTGGCTGCGTATCAACTCGATAGGGCGATTTATCGCTTTAATGTGGGATTTGGAGTGTCCGCAGAGTGCAATATTACTCATATCCGTGCAGTCAATGTCACTAAAACGACAGCAGAAGTAAAGTTCAGCACCAACATGGAAATCGCAATAACGTGGATGGTAGCCCTGGACGGAGTGCGGGCGCCTACTCTGGAAGAACTCACAGCGCAGAAATACACAGGAGTAGCTGAGGGAGAGTTGGTGTTTGGAGTGGCGGAGGGAGAGCGTGGGCCTGGGCAAGGGTGGGACTTTCGAGTGCGGCTGGAGACTCTCAGGACTGCAAGGTGGTATGTGGTGTATGTGGCCAGTGTGAGTGAGACTTACCCCACTCCGCTGCACTCTGTGCGCTTCCAGACCTCTTTCCAGGCCCGTCCCGCTTACGCCACCTTCAGGTTCCTGCGAGTACTGGACTCACCTGCAGGGTTCCTAGCAGCACTTTCCCAACTGCTGCTCCTTAATCTCACTCGTCTCTCCCTATCCCCGCCCAACGCCACCTACCCTTCCACCCTGGTGAGGAGCAAGGTGGAAAATGACGCGCCTCTGGCCACCATTACGGGCGGACGGGCTCTGCAGGCAGGACTGGGCCTGTACAACGTGTGGGTCGTGCTGCAGCCCGGAGACGCACTGGCCCTCAGTCCTTTCCAGTACTTGGCCACTGTCAACAGTGACTTGCTCGGCCTGAAGGAGACTTTCCCAGACTTCGACACTAGTGCGAAGGTGCAGCCGAGAGACATTCCCAGGAAACTGCCCGCTTTAAGGCTGGTTCCTCAGCTAGTGGCGGTGACTAACACCTCTGCTGAGCTCGCAGACTTCTTCCTTTCCTGCAACGGCACCTTCTACCTCTGCCTCACCGCTTTCTCCAACTCCGACCTCAGTCCGCCCAGATCTATGCAGATCTACTCAGGCACAGACAGCACCAATGCCCCCTGTGTCCGCAGTCTACAGGTGCAAGCCACTCCCCAAGCCCCAACAGTCCTATTGCTGGATTTGGACCCGGGCAGTACCTATTGGGTGTATGTGACTGCGGGGAATCAGGTGCCGGGGGAGCCGGATTTGGTAGAGGATGAGGAGGTGGTGGGAGTTGGCTTTGTTACAGCGAGGAGGTGGACTATGGAGGAAGGGGCGGCGGGACTAGGACTGGTGTTGTTTTGGCTGTAAATTAGGACTAATTAGGCTGAAATGGGGATTTCCAGCCTAATCCTCTACTAGAACCCGCTGCAGATCCATTCGAAATGCGAATATCTCCCTTTTCTGCAGGAAAGAAAGCGATACACTCCGCTAAATACCCAGTTTCCACTCTGTCTCCCAGAGCCCTGAGTCCGCCCTCAGTCCGTCCAGCCTTGTTTCAAGCAGATTTCCCTCGGAACTATGTCTAGTTCGCTGTGTTTCTGGGTGACTGGAGTGTTGTGGCCCCTCTGGCTCTTGCTTCCCTCACCCCTGCTTCAATAGTAAAATGAGACGTAAATGCCGGTCGGAGTGGTCTGGCGCTCTGCGGGAAATGGAGCAATTTCCCCCTTGCCGTTAGCCCCGCGACCATCTTTTTACCCCGAGTGCCAGGGGAAGAGTCTAGAAGCAGGCCCGCTCTGTCCAGCCGGCCTACAGCCCGCTGTGACTTCTACTTGAAACCTAAGTTCCCTTTGCACAGTGCCGCTCCATCCCTGGCGTCTATCTCTCCCAGTCTACACTGCAAGCCTGCTGTCCCTGTAGCAGCCTCTGGCCCGAGTTGCCCTCCCACCCCTCTTTCCTGCCTGCCAAAGACTCTGGCTGCTCCCTGTGTGGCTATGGAAGCCGCCATGTAATATCCATCCGCTATGCTGCCCAGCGACAATGTGATAGAGGTGAACAGTGAGACACACACAGACTACACGTACCACAGGCACAGTGCGCCTAAGGACGTGGTGTACTACCGCTGCAGTGACAAGCGCTGCAAGGCTCGCTTGCACTTCAACCAGAAAACTGGAGAAGTCACACTCAAGAACCAACACCTCGTCCCAGACCTGCACAAAAAACCTAAACTGTCGCGTGTGATTGCCATTGACTCTCTGCCCCTGCACGAAGGAGCCAGACGTCGAGGCCGATGCACTCCAGCTCCAGTCCTTACGAAGGAGCCAGTCCCCGTAAAGGACGAAACGCTACTTTGTCTGGAGCGACTCCCAGAAGACGCTCCATCCCGTTCAGTCACCCTTCTCAACGAGTCTTGCTACACCCTCCGCTTTTCCATTTCAGACCCTGACAACGCTGCAGAGCTGGTCAGATCCGCAGTGTATCGGGGCCTGGCGCTGAAGGGGTCCTGGGGACAAGGCCTCACTTCGATCAGACTGAGTTCGCAGGGACTGGAGACGGAGGAAATGGAGACCTTCGTGGACTTGGAGATGCTGGCTAGTGGGGTGAGAGCTGTGCGGACTCTGGCAGCGGAGGCAGGGGCCAGGGAGACGGGAATGTTCTGTTTACTGTAAAGAGTTATACGGCTGCAGGGTCTCCAGCGTCTTCTTCCTTCTTCCTCTCCACAATAGCCTCAGAGATGTGTCGGAAGAGAGCTCCCACATTGGTTCCAGACTTGGCAGAGGCTTCTAGGAAGGCCATTTGCCGCGCCCTAGCATAGTCAGAGGCGAATTGCGCGTCTACTCGCTTCGACGGGAGGTCGTCCTTATTGCCCACCAGGAAGATCAGGCACTCCGGCTCACTCTGCTTGAGCTCCCGGTACCAGTACTCGCAGGCTTCGAAGGAACTGTAGTTGGAGACGTCGTAGCAAATGATGGCAGCCGCGGCTTCTCTGTAGTACAGCGGCATCAGCGCCCGGTACCTTTCTTGTCCTCCAGTGTCCCAGATGTCTAGGTTGATAGTGGAGCCGTCTGGTAACTTCATCTTCTCGTGATGGTACCCCACTCCCACTGTCACTTCCATGCTTTCGGAGAAGCGCTTGTTGATGTAGCGGTTCACTAGCGAGGACTTGCCTACTCCGGAGTTCCCCAGTAGCACGAGTTTCGCGCTAGTGGCAATGCGCCGCTGTCGGCGGATAACGACGCCTGTGGTGCTGTCCTGTTTGCTACTGCTGCACCCCATTATCACAACGCAGCCACACCAAGCCTTATCCCTCCCAGATCAAGGGAAGGCAGCTAATTAAGCAATAACCCGCTATTCCTGCTCCGTCCTCAGTCCACTCAGCATCCTACTCAATCCTCCTATTTCCGCACTGTAAAACCGCTCCGTTTCCCGCACTTTCCGCTCTGCTTTCTGCTTATTCCCTACCGCCAGCTTAGCTGCCAAAGCCGAATTTCGCTTTTCAATAGCGGAGTTGCCCTCTTTGATGAGCAGCAAGTCCTTCACCAAACTTCGGATTTCCTGCAGATCGACAGAGACCTGGGCGTGCGGCAGGCTTTTGGAGCGTTCCGAGTCCAGCAGTGCAGTTAAAGTGGCTACGAGTTGGTTTTTGTCCTCTAACAGCTGCAGTAGAAAGCGGTTTTGTGCTTGCATTTGCGTCAAAGCCTCTCCCAGTCTTTTTACTTCCCCGGTAGCAGGCGCCCTGCCCGCTTTCTGCCTTTCCAAGTCGTAGTTTTCATACATTTGCGCCATTTCCCGGGCGTGCTGTTCCTTCAAGCGCAGTTCCTGGGCCTGCAGGTGCACTTGCAGGTCAGTTCTGCTGGCTTCCTGCAGGTCTTCCAGCTGTCGGCGCAGGGTGCTTACTAGCGCTTCTGCAGAGTTGGAGGGTTTGCGCAGCATTTCCTGCTGCAGCTGGGCTTTGGACAGTCTTTCGGACTCGAGTTGCAACTTCAAGTCCTCAATTGTGCGTTTGAGGATGGACTCGCTTTGGTAGAAGCGCCGCTCTAGGTGGTCGACGGACCTCACGATGTCAGCGCTCCTGTCCCGCTCCTCAGTACCACGGCTTTCCCTGCGCAGAGTTTCCAACTCGGGCAGTAGCTTCGCAACTATCAGGTCCTTGAAGGCTTTCACCTGTGCAACTGCTCGCTTCAGTCTGTGCTCCACACTGCCCCCTCGCTCCACAGTGTCCGCCGCAGCCAGCAAAGTGCCCAGCTGCAAGTCGATATCTGCTTCCAGTGAGTGACTGGGAGACATGAGGTCGCTGTCAGGGTGGTGGAGGAGGTAAGGGGACAAGGGACTGTCTTCGTGCTTGGGGGAAAGTGCCATTATAGAGAAAGCAGAGCTAGAAAGTGATATGGGCACTGTTAGAGTGCCTCGATGCCGTCGAAGGGACACTTGTTGGAGTGGAAGAGAGCCCGAGTGATGCATTTGGAGTGAAAAATGTGGCCGCAGGTGAGCGTTTTGACTCGCTGGCCCGGCTTCACCTTCTCCGCACAGAGACACTCCAACTCCCCCTCTTCCTCATACACACTTTCCCTCAAACACTCAATCTGCTGCGAAGTCAGTCCTCCGGACTCCGCACTGGAGTCGTGTGAATGCGTAGGCAGCGGGCCTAGCCTTTCCTCCATATCCAGCGGATCCGTCCTGCGCACCGCTCTCCTCCGACTTGGCTGTTCCGCCACAGATCTGCTGCTAAGGGCATATTCGGGCTTAGCCAGGGCGGCTGGGGGTGCAGGGGCGCTGTCTTCCTCTCTAGGCTGTGTAGGTGCGGTGGCCCTGTGCAGGTCTTGGTAACTCACACAGCGGTCTTTGTGCACAGGTAAGTAGCCCTGCACCACGCGGCCTTGACTGCTTGGGAAGTACCAGGCGTCACAGAAGTCGAAGGAGAGGGACTGGAGGTGGGCAGCCATTGCTAGTGATTATTAGGGCATGTGCCTGCTTTTACAAGAGTATATGGGTGAACTAGTACTAAAGTGAGACGTTTGAGGACTGCGGCCCTAAAAAACGCGAGAAGTTGTGATAAGCCAACCGAAAGGCATCAACAGACTTCCAATAAGCCAAATCGATGCCAATAACTAACAATTTACCCATCCACAGCCTGGAACTGCGCATTAAGCGGTATTTCGCCTAGTTGATGTACTGGTCAGAGAGGAAAAGGAGTGCCTCGGTCTCTGTGAAGGCAATGGCGCCCTCGTCTCTGTCTGCAGACAAGTAGGGGTTGTTGGCAGGCCGGAGTTGCTGCTGGCTGGGATTGGACAGGACTTGTGCCTCACTGCAGGCAGATAGCAGCAGCAGGGCTGTTAGCAGGCAATATCGCATTATCGCACTAACGCCTAGTCAGCCCTAGGGCCTTGAAGTCTATGGAGTCGGCAGAGGGCGACTGGAGACTCTGAGGATGTCGCCCTGAAAGGGAAGATTGGGAGGGTTGTGAGTCCTGCAGACGGTTTCAGCAGGAAAGCAGGCCGATGCCAACCTGCCTGACTAGTTCTGACTCAAGTCATCTGCACCAAGAATTAGAAGCCCAGTGGCAGCCAGCGTCCGCTTCGTCTCAGGCCCTGCGCCCTGCGTCCTGTCTACCTGCGCACCGTGCAGTTCCCTCCAAGTCGCCCCGCTCAGAAACGATCACCTCTAATGGTACTAATGAACAACTCATCGCAGCCATCAATGTCCTAAGGACTTCATCTTCGCGAAGCAAGTGCAAGGCCCAGCCAGCAAAGCCGGCTGTTTCTGTCTAGTCCGCAGGGCCGGCGAGGCTGTTTTCAGCCCTGGGCCCCAACGATAATTAGTAGCCATTCGATGAGCGGCCTGACTCTTGCCCCCCCTCTGTCTCTGCTGGAGGCCAAAGTTCCCAGTCTTGCTGTCGCTAACGGCCAGCCCAGTCCGTTCCCCAAGACTGACAGTGGCCGGACCTGTCTGTGTGGGTGCAATGCTCAATCCGTCTTCATGCAGATGGTGCCTAACCGCCCCTTTTCCGATGCCGACAGCAACTTCAAAGCCGTATTACAGCATTATGCCCAAACTTGTAAAAATGCCGCTCTGACCCAAGCCTTAGCCTCAGAGCCTGTGTTCCAAGGCCGTCCTGTGGACCTCTATCTGCTGTTCCACATTGTCCTGCGGAATCGAACTGCCGCCTGGAGATTGCATTGGCGGGGAGTGCTGCAGATCCTAGGCCTGCAGTGCTCCAAGGAGCAAGGCAAACAGCTGAAACAGCTGTACTCAGAGCTGTTCAAGGACTTCGATACCTGGCTGCGCTGTGACCGGCCTGTGCCTGTGAAGCGAGAAAGAGACCCGGAGCCTGTCCAATCCCCTGTCAAAGTGAGCAAGGTGCAGGACCCACTGCCTCAGTTCACTGAGGAATACGGTCTGAAGGGCGCCTCTGAGCCTCTTTTCAGGGTCATTCGCCCTACTGAAGCCAAAACTCTGAGTCTCGTGAAGAAGCCGAGACTGGCAGACACTGACAAGTTCAAAGAGCTGCACAGCGACTTCCTTCCCAACCCCATGACTACTGAGTTTCGACTGAAGTTGCCCAGTTCCCTGGGCTTTGACACCGACTTCCGCTCAGGCTACCTCCCCATCCAGATCCAAAGTGAACAGGACCAGGAGCCCAAAGTGCACTTTATCAGGCGGAAACAGTCCGCCATCAACATCAAACGGTGCTGCGGAGTCACCTATGTCCTGCCCTCTGAGAGCAAGCAAATAGGCGTGCGGCCGCCACTGGACCCCTTGCCTCCACTCGCCTTCCAGGTCGGCACCTTGGAAAGGTGCAAACTGACTGAGGAGGAAGAGAGGGACACGCTGGGCATTGCGAAGACCATCATCAAGCATATATTCGACGGCAGCGGCGTAGTGGCCATGACAGTGCTGGAGAACTGCGAAGAAGAGCAAATCAAGCGGTACCTACTCGGCGGACCTCGAAAAGAGGTATTCGGCCTGCAGGACATCGGGGAAATGTGGAGATTTCTACACTCTGGGACCTTCGTAGCACTCCATTTCCTGCCGGATAGTGACCAACTCCTGTTCCCAGCCCTGCCCAGCGAGGTGGACAAGGCGGAAGTGATCATCGGCTTCGGCACGAAAAAGGGACTGTGCGGGACGCGGTCTGTGAAAAGGTGCTTGGAAATGGAGGCCTGCGAAGGCGACACTCTGAACACGTACGCCAACTCGATAAAGCTGGAGCTGTATATAACGAAGCAGCTGTGGTTCAAGTCCTCTGTGAGAGTGCGCAAGCTGCTGTGCGCCTTCATCACTGCCTTTGAAGGGGAAATCAGGAAGCTGCTGCCTGGGTGGAACCGCATCACTCAGCAGGTGTATGACACGAAAGCCACGCAGTCAGGGTCGAGGGTGTACTCCTATGTGTCCAGTTGTGCCTGTGAGCGGGGCGCTGCCCCTAACTTGCCGGGAGACAAGTGGGACTTCGCTGTGGTCCAGTTGAAAAAGACCCGCAACGTCGCTTGTTGTCCCGTCTGTCGCAGGTACCAAGTCGAGCCCAACTTCGAAGTGGGGAAATGTGCAGATAAAATCCTTGCGTCCAAAAACCCCCCCAACTTGTACTATCTGATAAACACCCGGGACAGCTTTTCCTACGACTTGACAGTGAGGGAAACGGAACTGGACCGCAACGGTCGGAAGTTCAAGAAGCTGGAGTTCTTCTTCCAACAAGGCGACCTACCCGGTACTTTCAAAGACTGGCAGCAGTTCTCTGAGGGCGAACTAGTGCGAGCAGGGGTCACTGCCTACGTAGGCTTCTTCACTGAGGAAGAGCTGAGTCGCCTGGAAGACCACTGCGAAGCCACTGAAGAGGCAATGAAGCGAGGCCAGTTCTTGGAAGACACTGCGCAAGCGAGTTACGGCGCAGCCAACTCCCTGAAGCGGACTAAGTTCTTCTTCGGCTCGAGGTACATGTGGACTGCCTGCCAACTGGCAGAGCGGCAGTCTGGCATTGCAGCCGGAGTGCGCACAGACGTGTCTCCCACCCCGCAGTGGATGACTGCAGGCCTGGTAGCCCCTTTGGTGGAGGCGGGAGTCATAGAGCCCGACTTCATCAACTCCATCGCTATGAACATTTACCATGACGGGACTGAGGGCCTGGCGCAGCACTTCGATGACGCCACCAGGTTTCACCAGCCTATCTATACTGTCAAGTTAGGGTCTGATGCCCGCCTCTCCTTCGGCAGTCAGTTCTACGGCTTCTGCAACGGGGCTTTCTGCTGTCCCTGTCCCCGGGGTGCTGTGTGCGTGATGGAGGAGTTCTCCTACGCCGCGAACCGAGCCAAGCACTGTGTGCGTCCCTGCGACCTCACAGGCAGGTCAATTACCATGATCCTCAGGCAGATCCACCCGCGCATTATGACAGATGCACTCCGCTTTGACGAGGAAGTGGACCTGCCCAGCTGGTTCTCCACGCTTTCGCTGCACCCTGAAGCTGTGGGGTACAAGGAGCAGAAGCGACTGGAAGGCAAGCGCAACCAGCTGTATGGCAAGGTGGAAAGGGAAGTCAGGGACTTGCTCGACTCAGTGCTTGACCAGCTTTGCTAGTAAGCTTATTTCTTAGAATTCTGCGTCCCAGCCCACTGCTTTTATGCGGTTTTGGAGAGTTTCGGACTCGTCCAGGTCTTCCCTTTCCCGAGTGATTTCGTCGATTGCATCCAAAAACCGCTTCTTCGCAATAGCCTCCGAAATTTCCCTCGTGTAGTCAACTTTCTCAAAGGGAAACGGCGCAGGAGTCTGCTTGCTGATGATTCCGTCCCAGTCAAAAGAGGAAAACCAAGTATGAGACTTGAGGTGTTCCAGACTGCCCCCAGCACGCATGGCGGGGTTGGCTGTGAGCAGCTGCTCAATTATAGCGCGGGCTGGCATTTCAGGGTTCACGAAGGGGGAAAAGTGCAGATTGTGCTCCACTATTTGCTGGTATATGAGATACGGGTCGTCTTCCTCGTCCCCGAAGGGCACTTCCCCGCAAATCATTTCATACAGCATCACTCCCAAACTGTACAGGTCCGCTGAGAAGCCGTAGCCTCTGCCCGTAATCACCTCCGGAGCCACATAGTGCGGAGTGCCAATGACTGTGTAATTGCGCCCGTGCAAGTACTTTGCTGTGCTGAAGTCGATAAGTCGGGGGTAGCCTTCGTCATCGAGAAGGATGCTTTCAGGCTTGAGATCTCTGTAAATGATGCCTCGCTCGTGCAGACATTCTAGCATGCACAGGAGAGCAGCGGTGTAGAACATGGCGTCGGAGTTGCTGAACAGACCGACTTTCCGCAGCAAGTCGTAGAAGTCTATCCCGTTCACGAACTCCATTAGCAGGTACAGACGACGTTCATCTTTAAATGTCCTCACTAGCTTCACTACAAACACGTGGTCGAGTTCCAGCAGGATTTTCCTCTGCAGTTGGATGTTTTCGTGGATGTCGTACAAGTGAATGTTCTTCCTGGTAATTGACTTCAACGCGTACAGCGCCCCGCTAGTGATATTGACACATAGAAACACGTTGGAAAACCTGCCCTTCGCAATGCGCTTGACCATCACCAGTTTGTCCACATCCACAGTCATGTCTTGCAGCTGGATGCGCTGCATAAGGCGCAGGCGGACGTCCTCGTCAATGATTTGGAAGAAGTCGGACTTGCGCAGAGTCAAGCACTTCACAGAGCCCTTGGCGAGCACAGTGGCAGAGCGGAAGTCGTTAAACAGCACTGCTCGTTCTCCGAAGTAGTCCAGTTTGGAAATTGTGCGCACCTCGATGCCGTCCATTAACACTGTCACCATGCCACTCATGATTATGTAAAACGTGTCTCCAGAGTTGCGCTGCTTCACGATTTCCGCCCCATCTTCGAACTCTTGGATGAGCAAGGCCCGCACTACTGCAGTCAAGCGGTTGGAACTGAGTCCTCTCAGCAGTTGCACTCTGCGAAGCACACTATATGCCTCATCCCAACGCAGTGCATCTGCAAGCTGTCCTTCAATGCACTCTTCAAATGCACTCCTGTCGATTTCAGCCACTGCAATGTCTTCCCCGAAGGCGTAGAAAGTGTCTTCGAAGACGCCGGAAGGCGCAAGCGCCAGTTCCAAGTCGCCCACACAGGCCAACGTACTGTACATAGCGTGCCCTTGTAGTGTCTTCAAGCAGCCTTTCAGCACAATCCACAGCTTCATGCCGCGCTTGGAGTTTTTGGGAATGACGATGTGGCCAATGGGGTAGAGGCAGACTTGCATGCGGTCGATGACTTTGGTGATGTGCTCTGTGCGCAATTTGCGCAGAGTATCGCTGCGTTCAATTGCAAGTCGCTGGTTGTTTCTGTAAATCACGTCTTGTAGCTGGGCTCCGAACACCTTGGTCAGGTCGCTCCGGCCAATACTTAAGCACTTTACCTCGCTGCCGACAGCGGTGATTGTGGCAGTGCGCCTGCCGCCGTGCAGGAGGGCTTGTTCCCCAAAGAAGTCCCCGACTGTGAGCTTGCGGAGCTCCAGTCCGCCTCTCGTGCACACCACTACGCCTTCCTTTATTATGAAAAACACGTCGCCTTGTTCTCCCTCTGTGACAATCTGCTGCCCAACAGCGTATTTGACAGTAGCGGCCACTCCCAGTAGTCCATCCTTTTGACTCTCTGTCAAGTCACCGAACAAACGAATGCTATCGATAAACACACGATTGGCATTGAGTTCTTCTCCGTGAATTGCAGCCAAAGCCGTGCGGAACGACTTGCGATCCACAGCCCAGAAGGTTGAAGTCTCAGTTGCACGCACCGAAGCAGTCCGGTCGCAGTCATGAATCAAAGACAGCTCTCCGAAGCCAGTGCCTGACTTTATGATATTGACAGTTTTGCCGCCCACTATGACTTCAAGCCTGCCACTGGCCAGAATGAAGTAGTTAGTCGCCGGGTTATCTTGGCGGAAGATGAATTCTTTCGCAGGAATGCGGTAGTACTTCATCGTCTGGACGAGTGCTTCGAGGTGGTCAGTGGAGATGGAGGAGAAGATGAGGTGTTTGGAAAGAGCTGCAATGATGAGTTGGCGGTCACTCTCACTCTTCGTGTGTTCAACAAGTTGTGCACGTGGCATTTCCTGAAACTGTACATCCCGCTTCCTGCGGGCGGAAATCACCTGACTGCGTCTTTTGGCTGAGAAGTGCTCCAGTGACTCAGGCGTTTCTGCTTTGGCTTTGAGGCTGTGGTATGCACGCTCTATAGTGTGGTTGAGTTTCTCGAGGGCGTCCCGACTTGCTCCTCGCTTCTTCATAAATGGCAGAATACGACGATGACGAGTACTACCGCAGCTTCCTAGACACTCTGCGGAAGGAGGAGTACTTGCCCAGTGACGACGAGGAGTTCCTAGCAGTGGAAGAGAAGGAAGAGGAGGAGTATCACTTCAAAGTACCTCGAGCAGAGCTAGTGGACTTAGTCATCAGCGGCAACGACATCAAGCTGCCCGCCAAACGCCGACGTGCCCCGAACCCCATCCGACCCCTCTTTCCCTTGCTCGACCCTGCCACTATGTCGCGCCTCTTCCTGTTTACGCGGGAACAGAGGGTGCTGTTGCTCACGCAGTTGGAGCAGTTCGTCCAGCTGCTGGTGCAGGCCGTGCTGTTGGGTGGTCGGCATCGCACGGAGTTGCTGGCAATGCTGAGGCAGTTGACGCACTTGAGTGAAGTCGAGGGGAGGGCGTACAACATCGCGGGACTGGTGCCAGCCTTCCGCGGAGCCCTAAACGTCAAGAAACAGCAAAGCATCTTTCAAGTGCCGCTGCTGGAGCTAGCACGGCAGCTAGTGCACAGCGAGCACCGGCACAAGCGCATGGCTCGCGGAGAAGTGCGCACCCTGCTTTCTGAATTCGCACCCGCTCTCATCAACTGCGAGCTACTGCCTTTGGACTTGAAGACGACCTCGCACAGGGTGAAAGATGCGTTTACTCCGCTGGACGACGTGTTGTTGGTACAAAGTCTGCACATGACCAAGAACCCTGCAGCCATTCAGGACTTGTGGCTGCCGCATAAGTCAATTGTGCAGATCAAAAACAGAATTAAGAACTTGAAATCCAAGAAGTACCGGCCTAGGAACGAAATCCAGAAACGCATTATGCAGCTTCTCGACATGAAGAAGCAGCCCTTCTCCCCTGACGAACTACGCGCTTTGCAGCGAGGACTGACCTGGTTCCAGCCCCAGCGCCTGCCTCTCGTGCAGAAGTACTTCCTGCCGCACCGCTCTCTGCACCAAATCGAAGGCTACGAACGCACTCTCAGTCCCAAGGCAGCTTCCGACTTCGAACGAGAGTCGCTGGAAACAGACTGCCGCTGCTTCTGCACGTGTGCACAAGCCTTCGAAAAGTACGCCTTAGTGTAATGTTGGCAGCTGATAAGTCTGTAAGGCTTGGCTTCAAGGGGAAGCTCGGCAGAGCCAATTCACTACTGAGAAGTCGGTTTGGAGGGCAGCCCTACGCTGCTTTGTCACTCAGTACGTTCGACCCCGGGTTTTCCCTGAAGCGTAGTCACATGTTGCGACAAGGCTTCATTAGTCGAGTGAAGCCGAGACGAAGGCTGCTTTCCCCCGGGTCTGCTGCCTGTTTGGAGGACAGTCCGTATGGCCGGGGAGAGATACGGCAGGCACTAGGCGAGCATGTGCAGCTGCAACTCAACTGTGACAAACTAAAGCAAGCGCTACCTTCTACAAGCCAGTGGGCCATTCGCTGCTTTCGAGGCCAGCGCAAGTCCCCCAATCGGCTTCGTCCAGACACAGTTAGTCGCAGAAGTCTGGAGACTGACTCTACTATGAGTGGCAGATCTCTGGCCATTTGCACGCGAGAAAGCAGGCAAAAGCGAAGTACGTCAGCAATGCCGCGCACTAGGACTATGAGAAGGACAGACGTAGTGGCGGACTCGGAGGAGGTAGTGGGGTGGGAAGCTAGGTAGCTGTATACTTGCCTGTCCACTGGTAAGTGCAAGAGGCCGAACATGCTAAGCCTCTACTGCTTTCCTTCTCGCAGCGGTAGTCTGAGCCTCACATGAACTCAACCCACACAACAAAGACTGTGAAGCCTGAATCCTTCCCCGAATCATGAGATTCTAAAGGCATACGAGTCGTTTATAAGTGGAAGATCAGTGGTTCGCCCCTCAAAAAGCACTGCCCTTGCTGAGAGTCACAGCAGGGCACTACGACAGTCGGACTGAGGATCTTAGCGATAGATGCAACAAAAGGGAGGAAACGAAGCTTGCAAATCTACATACTTATTTTCACTCTGGCTAACTCAAGTGCTGCAAACTGACCCAGCCTTCCTCAGCCCTGACTAAAATCAGCGTGTTAACTATCAACTCAGCGACTAGTTTCGAGTACCTTCTTGATATCGTCATTTGTATGAGGGAACTTTATAGTGCAGTATTTTCGAGTTGCGGTTCGAACGGGAAGAAGGCTGCCCCTCCAGTCCCATAAGTTTCCAACTCCATGGCCTGGACGAAGTTCTGCAGCACCCTATTTCCAGCTTAGCTGCCTGCGAACTGGTCTGCCATTATCTCAAATTTTCATAATGACAGCAGCGATTTTTGGAAAGTGCTGATCGTCGGCAAAGAATAACTCAGCTTGAAAAAGATGAATCGACGAAAACTAACTACTTAAGGGATAAAGAGAGAACTGCAACAGCTTAATTAATTCTTACGAACTACTATTGACTATGTGCGTTTTTGGCTGTGAGGGAGATATCGGCACTCTGGAGACTATCAAGACCAAAGCGCCTTCAATGCAGGAGAAAAAGAGACTTGTCCTCATAGAAGCACAAGCAATGATTATTTCCGCGCTTCATAGGAACTCAGTTTTCTCAAATGCTTAATTAGGAGAGTTGGAAAGATTTCCAGACAGTTGCATGCTTGCCTATAGGGTTAGTACACAGTCGTTCTGGTACGCCTTCCGTTTCACTGCTAGACTGCATCCAATGAAATCGCTGTTTTCTCCTTCACGAAAACATTGAGACAAATCGAAACTACATACCTCTGTCCAAAGTACATCCAAGAAACCAAACTGAGACTTTAGTAATCAGAAGAAGCGATTTCGCTAGAGGAACAAACTGCAGTACCCTCGGTAACACCTCATACTAATGGCAGAGTTTCTTCCTGGAGAGCGAATCACCATTCCGTCGAGTCTAGTGGCGCCACGAAGCGCCATCCCTGTCTGCCGGAAGTGGCTGAGGGTGGGAGTGCCCAAGCGCATCGGTCTGTGTGTGAAGGACATGAGCACCTTCGCTCCCGGCAAGCCTGGAGGTGGCGGCATCGGCTTCTCCATCAATCTACTGACCACCTCTTGCGTCTACGTGGACACCTCTGCCACTAGCAGGGAGTGCGTGGTTTCCTGTGCTCGGAGCAGAGTGTTGTCGCACCACATAGCTGTGTTCAGAACTCTATTGCAAGAAAACGGCCTGCGTTCAGACTTCTTCATTGCGGTAGTCGGGAACGCGGAGACTAGTTTGATGCATTGTGGCTTGGGGTCCACGAGTTCACTGGTCCTGGGCCTTTATTTCGGAGTCAATGAAGCTATCGGCTTGCCCTTTTCGAGAGAAGAACTGCGACTGCTGCTGGCCTTTAACTATGTGGAGGAAGGCACACAGCCGGAGACAGTGGGGTTCGGGTACGAGACGTCGATGACAGGCACGGGGGCAGTGGCGGGAGGGATGTTCGTGATAGATGAACACACACTGGAAATCACAAGCAGGAATGTGGAAGCCTTTGGAGAGAAGCCAGTGTACGTCTTCATGCCAGACAGCGACCAGCATGCTCCCATCACAGCAGACGAAGAAGCAGCCCTTCTCACTGAGTGCGGACACGTGGACAGCACTTTGTCCAAAGACGCAATCTTCAATGCACTCAAGTCAGAACTGGCTCACGGGCCTGCATGCAACTTGCGAGCAGTCGGCGACCTAGTTTGGCAGCTGCAGACACTGGGCAGCAAGCGGATGGAGCTGCTGAAGCAGTCGAGCGGGTCGCGGATTTTGAGCTTCATGGAGAGTGTGCGGAGTGTGGAGTGTGTTTCGGTGACAGGCATGTCGTCAATCGGCCCTGCAGCAGTGGTGCTGGCAGATAGAGAAGACCCGAGGATCGTGGAGTTGGCAGCGAGGTGCGGACTGAAGGCCCTGGCAGTGACCTCTGTGAACGTCTGTGGTGCAGTGGTGCGTGAAGAGCCTGTGCCAGAGCTAGTGTGTGTATTGGGACCTCCGTGCGCAGGCAAGTCCACGTGGTGTGAGCTGATCAAGTCAGCTGTGCACTTCTCAGGCGGCCAGTTCATTCGAGACTACATCAACTCCCACAGTGACGCAGCAGCAGAGACCCTGAGGAGCATTGTGGAGGCGGGCCAAGTGAGAGATGTGGAGGACGTCACTACCAAGACTGTGCTTCCGGAGCTGTACCGGCTCATGTCTTCTTCTTCCTGTGTGCTGCTTGACGGCATTCCTCGCTCTGTGCTTCAGTTGGAGTGCTGGCTGCGGAGATTCACCACTCCGATAGCGCGTCTAGTCACTGTTTCCGCACCAGTAGAGACGCGGAGGGCTCGGTACGAGGCGAGGAAGCGAGAGAGTGATGTGGACTTCTCCACTCGAGAGGCACACGACGAGACGGAAGCAATGGTCGCCTACTGCCGAGAGCAGGGTGTGCAGGTACAAGTGCAGGCTAGTTAGAATCGAAGTTTACTTAAGAGCGGGACGACTTATTCAATGTTGGGAGGGAATGCTTCGTTCAAAAGTCCTTGCAAAGTTCTTTGCTCGAGGAGGGCGAAGCTCATTGCAGGAGGACCTGTTAAGCCTCTGTTTATCTTTAGTTATTTGGAAATCCAGTAAAAATAGCTAAACCTTCTGCATGAAGAGGCAGAACTGCTTGAAGTTAAAAGCGTCCTTATCGTCACCGCTGATGCTCTCGATGAGCAGTCGCCAGGCACCCAGGTCCAAGCATTTCTCCGCATTCAAGCTCAGCAGCTCCCGCAAGTGCTTCCCCCTCACATGATTTTCACCAGATTGACTCAAGAGCTGGAAAGCCTTCGTGAGGTTGGGGAGGGACAGAAGGGCAGGCATACTGGCCCACAGCAGGAATTCAGAGTAGGCCATTTTCCGTTCTGAGGAAAACACAGCAATGCTAGTGATTGCAGTGAAGACGGTCTGGGCCTGTTTTCCTGGAAACAGGCGGAAAATTGAACCCTGCAGGTCTGCTTCTGATACCTCTCCGTCCAGGTCAGTGTCCAGCTTTGTGAAAGCTTCTTCTGCAGTGCGCAAGTCATCACTGGTCAGCACTAAATTGAACATGAGGCTGAAAAAGGCCTTTTTCAATGAGGATGTATGTCGGATAGCAGCCAGATTGCGAAGAGCAGTGCGCGTGCAGAGATCGAAAGCAGGCTTGGACTGAGCAACTGCGAGCCAGGGGTGTCGCAGGCACTCTTCCACTGTAGGTCGCCTTGAGTAGTCGCTGGCAAGCAGAGAGTCGAGCAAAGCCTTGGCCTCCTTGCTCAGCCTCGGCAGATTTCGAGACGAAGTGCGCAGTTTCATTGAGGACACTGTCTTCGGCTTGCTCCCGAGGTCGCCAGTGAGGAGGTAGGACAAAATAATCCCGCAGCTGTACAAGTCGTTGGCTGGGCCGTAGAACTGCTTCTTCCTTACTTCCGGAGCAATGAATTGGGACTTTGCATCTTCACACTCGAGAGAGACCAGCAGCTTCACCATGCAGTTTTCCCCAGGAGGCGCAGCGAACAGAATTCGCTTGAGAGACAGCGAGCCGCAGACCAGACTTCTAGAGTGGCAGTGACTGAGCGCGGCGAAGACCTGCCGCATGATGACCGTTGCACACTCTTCCCCCAGTTCTCTTCCTTCCAGCAGGCTTTCCGCAGTGCCTTCGTTCGCATCTTCGCATACTACGTAGAGACGATTAGGGGCTTGTAGTATGTCCAGCACTCTCAAGATGTTGGGGTGGTCCAGTGTTCTCATTGCTTCGGCCCGCTGTCTCTTCCAGCTCTGCTGTTCTGTATCCAGACTGCAGATCTGAATGCAGCACCTTTTCTTCGTTTCCCGCTGCTCCGCTTTCAGCAAGCGTGCACTCCCTGCTTCCACACGGTAGTAACAGGCCAGCTTTCCAAAAACCTCTCTGACCGTCTTCAGTCCCACTTCCATAAGGTCCAGCTGTCCCTCGTTGCCTTTTTTATTGCCCCAGTCGCACACAGTCTGCTTTCTCTCCGCTGTGCGGAACAAGTTCTCTTGTCTCTCCAGTTTTGGTAATTCCGATGAAGCGCTGCGAAGATGAACGGCGGAAGTAGACTTGGGCGGGTCCTTTGGTGGAGTAATCGCAAGACGAGCTATTTCTGAAGGTTCGGAGGCAGAGGAAAGCTGCAGAGAGGCAGAGCTAAGAAGTTTCTTGTCTCTGAAGCAGTGGCAACCCATTTATTTTGCTCAGTCACTAAAAATCAGGTTCTTATTTATCTTACAAGTCTGTGCTGCGTGCAAATAAGCGCCTTTACATGTTAGTAAACAACGTAAACGTCCAGTCCTTTCTCAAATACACCCTCTTTAGCATACAGTGTTTGAGCTTAATGGAATATAACTACATCGAAGTAAGGGAAGTCACTAAACCCTATGCTCTCGTCTAATCACAGTGCAGTGATTTCCCTGAAGTCGCCATTGTGGGAAGAGTCCCGCAGGTAATATGGGGTTTGAGTGTGCAAGACATCGGAAAAGCGAAGAAACAGAAAAAGGAATGCTGACCAAGTCAGTAGGGACTCAGGTGGACGAAGTTACTGGTCACGCCACTCCTCCCTCTATTTTTTTCAAACTCACCCGGATCAGACATCTTACTGAGCCGATTTCTACCTTCTATCAAATCCTCCCCCGAGCTTCTGGCACATCCAGCCTGGTGCAAGCTCAGCTTCTGAGCACAGGGCAGCCCTGCACACTGCGGATTTTGTCGAAGGAGAAAGTAGTGACAGAGAAGGTGAGTAAGGGCCTGGTGGCGGACCTACTCGTTCACATCAGCTCCTTAGACCACCCACATCCTCCGTCCTTATGAACTGATGGAAGACTCCAAGCACTTCTACCTTTCCTACCCACTCTCTCCCCGTTGCTGCCCTACCTCACTCACTCCTCCCTGCCTGAGTCTCTGTACGCCTCTATTCTCGCCCAGCTCCTCTCTGCGCTCTCCTTCGCACACAACCACCAGTGTCTGCATAAACACTTGGACTTGGACTGTCTCTTCCTGCGCTCCACTCCCACGGCCATTTCAATTGACATCTGTCTTGGAGGCTTCGAGAAGCAGCTGGAGGGCAGAAGACTCCACCTGTCCTCGTTCGAAGCTCCGGAAACACTAGGGACAGAAGGGGGAGACAATGCGGATATATGGAGTTGCGGAGTGGTCATGTATCATCTGTTGTGTGGGAAAGCTCCGTTTCATCCCATCAGGTACACTGCAACTGTAGCGACTGGCAAGACGATGCAAGTAACGAAGCCGAAAAGTGAAGTGAGTGAAGGAGCCTGGGACTTGTTGCTCGCTATGCTGCAGTGGCGGCCCAGCTTCACACAGTGCCTGCTTCACCCCTGGGTCCGCCAGGCCCTGGCTCCCGCCCTCTCAGTCCCTAGCAAAGTCATCAAGAACATGCTGTTGGCGATGAGTGACAATCAGCCTCGGTCGATACTAAGAGAAGCCATCAAGTACTATATAGTTTTCGAGTGGAAAAGAGCGAAAACTTGGACCAAATGACGACTATGTTCAAATACTTCGACTCCAACGCAGACGGAAAGATCAGCGAAAGCGAACTACTGGCCGGACTGGAGAGGTGGCTGCCTCATGACAAGACACTGCAGAAAGCCCAGCAAGTGATGGCCGCAGCAGACATCGATAGCAGTGGGTGTATTGACTACTCCGAGTTCCTGCTGTCCACTTTGAACGAAGCCTCGCTACTGTCCACTGCCAACCTCGCAGTTGTGTTTAACACCCTGGACCGAGACCACAGTGGCAAGCTGTCGATCCGAGAGCTCAGGGAGGTATTTTTACTGTGCGCGAGTGGAGATAAGGCGCAGGCCTGGCTCAAACTGATGAAAGAAGTGGATAAGGACGGAGATGAGGAGATGAACTTCAAGGAGTTTACGAGGCTGATGGTCGGAGACTAGTTTAGCTAGCGCTCTGAATTACAAATCTGCGTAATTCGATATATCTGCTACAGACCCTGAAGTTGATAAGTGAAGTATGGGTTGTGACTGCAGCAAGCAACGTGAGAAAGAGAGTATCTCCAAGCCTCCTCCTGCGGTTTGTTCCCCACCAAAGCCTATTCGCAAGCCCGTCCGCCGCAAGTCCGACACTCAGATCAGCATTTCTGCATTAGCCCACTTTACTACCCTCGCCGACCCCTTTCTCTCCTACTACCGAGTCATCGCTCCTATCGGACATACCCGAGCCTTGCAGGTGAGCACTGTCGAGTACCTAGCCAGCCAACTCCCCTGCAGAGCAACCACCATTCCGAAGGAAAAGCTGCAGGGCAAAGCAGCTCAGCGACTAGGCCTGACAGACGCAGCCAGGCGCCTCGCCAAGTTCGACCACCCCAACACACTGAGACTGCTGGAACTCCTGCAGGACCAGGACCACTTCTACGCGGTCTTCGAAGGCTGTCCAGGCGGTTGTCTGCTGGACTTCCTCTACGACTCTAGACTGAAGAAGCCGCAGTTGTTAGCGATGCTGGTGTTTGAGCTGCTCAGTGGACTAGCGTATGTTCACAGCCTGGGAGAAGTGCATGGACGGATGAGTCCTGGGCATGTGCTGTTAATGGCGGGACTGGGAGAGGGACTTTTGCATGTGAAGATAGCGGGATTTGGGGAGCTGGACGCGGTAATGCCCAGTGATAAACTGCTGGGGGAACGTTTCACATCTCCAGAAGGTGCGAAAAAGCCGGAGGCAGATATATGGAGTCTGGGCCTGCTGATGTATACAATATTGGCAGGGAAATGCCCCTATGCTGGTGAGACAGAGAAAGCACTCGCAGCTGCCAAGCAAGTTCCCGTTAATCTGTCCTTGTTACGCCACAAAGACACTCAACTG
>Ga0247837_1002893_pt1 | contig 31198 bp, 32 predicted proteins | sample LaCtaG_2_FD_187115 | JGI IMG/M metagenome (GOLD analysis project Ga0247837, IMG submission 187115) | Freshwater microbial communities from meromictic Lake La Cruz, Castile-La Mancha, Spain - LaCruzMarch2015_14.5m | ecosystem: Environmental > Aquatic > Freshwater > Lake | place: Spain: Castile-La...
GATGTCGGCTCATCACATCCTGGGGCTGGAGAAGGTCCCAAGGGTCCGGCTGTTCGCCGGTTAAAGTGGTACGCGAGCTGGGTTCAGAACGTCGCGAGACAGTTCGGTCCTTATCCACTGTGGGCGTTGCATAATTGAGGAGTTCAGACCTTAGTACGAGAGGACCGGGTCTGACGAACCTCTGGTGTCCCAGTTGTCCCGTCAGGGGCATCGCTGGATAGCTATGTTCGGAAGGGATAAGCGCTGAAAGCATCTAAGCGCCAAGCCCATTCCAAGATGAGTTATGCTCTCAGAGCCGTGGAAGACCACCACGTTGATAGGCCGCTGGTGTAAGTGCAGTAATGCATTCAGCCAAGCGGTACTAATGCTCGAATGCTTGAAGTAAAAACAACTTTCAAGTTTTGGAATCAAACGGTTCCAGCGTCTCACGCACTATTTTCTTTTCTGTATGCAGTTGTCAGGGATCGGCGCGACGCCGTTTCTCTAAAAAGTTTTCTGGTGGCCATAGCGCAGCGGCCCCACCCGTTCCCATCTCGAACACGGAAGTGAAACGCTGCAGCCCCAATGGTAGTACGGCGATAGGCCATGCGAGAGTAGGACGCTGCCAGAAATTATGCCCGTTCAGTGGGAAACCACTGAACGGGCTTTTTTTTGCCCGAATGCCGCGGGGAGGTTATGCGAGGACGCAGAGGCGCGAAAAGAAGTGAATCCGCGCTATCAAAATGCGGTGCATTGTGACCTGATCGGGTTGCGATGAACCTAAATCCCGCGCTTTAAAATCTAAAGAACAGCTTATTTCACCATGAAGGGCATGAAGAACATGAAGGAAATGGCTCAAAAAGGGCTGAAAAGATGCACTCACGCGTGCACCCGTTCGGTGAACGAAATCATGCCAAGTCGGAAGAGTAACTCATTCCTCTTCATGCTCTTCATGCCCTTCATGGTAGTTTGAACGGAGGCATTTAGGATGAATCGACCCGCAGATTCGCAGGTGCTCCCCTTGGAGATCCGGAAGCTTCCGGACCCCGTGGAACGACCGCACCCGCGCACGATCGGGTGGATGGGAACGGTTTCCCTCGCCATGGGTGGGAGCAATCAGAGTCTCTTTCTGATTGCGGCGATGTTCGTCGGGCAGGGGACGATCTCCGGCCAGGGTAGTGCGGCCGTCCCGCTGTTGATCATCGGATTGCTTCTGAGCTATGCCGCCGCACCGGGATGGCTGGAACTCGTGTTGATGTACCCGAATCGGGTTGGTGGGATCGCCGCCACTTGCGCGGAAGCGTTCAAGCCCTACAGCCCGGTGCTGTCGAACCTGACCGGGGTTTGCTACTGGTGGGGCTGGATTCCGACGTGCGGGTTGACGGCTCTGCTTTCGTCCGCAGCGATCAACGCCTGGGTCCTGCCGCAGGTTCCGGTGCCGGTGATTGCGTGCGCGATCGTTCTCGGGTTCACCGTAATCAACCTCGCCGGCGTGAAATGGGCGGCGCGTGTTGCCATTCCGATCGCTACACTCTCTGCATTGCTCGCCTTCTGCTCGTCGTTGATTCCGATCTTCTCCGGTATCGTGGACTGGAAACAGGCGTTCAATTTTGAACTGACCCTCCCGTTTCCCGGTTGGTTCGGCGCGGTGACGAGCGCGATGGCGGGGTTGTATCTCGTAGGATTCGCCGCACCGGCGTTCGAGGCCGCCACGTGCCACGTCGGAGAAACGAAAAATCCCGAGAAGAATGTCCCGATCGCTCTATTGCTCAGTGCGGGCATGGCTGCGGTCTACTTCGTTATCTTGCCAATCGTCTGGCTGGGAACCGTGGGCCCGAACGAACTTGGACGCGACCTGATGCTGGTCCTCGGTCCCACATTTGCTCCGCTATTCGGCAGTTTCGCGAAGGCGGCGGCTATTTGGTTCATGATGTTCAACATGCTCCATGGAACGCTGCAGCCGCTGGCAGGGGCCGCGCGGACGCTCTCGCAGCTGGCAGATGACGGGTTGCTACCCGAGTTTTTTGGAATCCGCGCGAAAAATGACACGCCGTGGGTGGCCACCACGCTCACGTCGGCATTCGCGATCTGGTTCCTGCTTATCGGTGACCCGATCTGGCTACTGGCGTCCGCCAACTTTACCTACCTCATCGGGATCGGATTGCCCAGCGTAGCCGTTTGGCTCCTCCGTCGCGACCAACCGGACCGCGCGCGTCCATTCCGGGCACCGAAGGGCACGATCACGCTGGGTGTGATTGCCGCATGCGCCTGGGGCGTCTCCGCGATCCTCGGCTTCCAGCAGTTCGGACTCACGACCGTTCTCATTGGCCTCGTTTTCGCCTACTCGGGATCCTTCCTCTACGCCTGGCGCAAATTTTCCGACCGAAAAAAACTGGGTCTTCCTGGAATTGCGCGTACGCTCCATCTGAAGCTGACCGGTGCCATGCTGTTGGTGCTCATCCTCGATGGAGCGGGTTACTACATCGCGGTCCAGAGCGTGGGTCAGGCGGATGCGGCAAAACTCGCCGTGTTGGAAGACATCTTCGTCGCCGTTGCGATGCTGACGATCGGCGTCGGTTTGGTGCTGCCCGGGATTATTGCCCATTCAGCGGTGGAGGTTTCGCACGCCGCAGCGAGGCTCGTTTCGGGAACGCTGGCGGACTTTTCCCGGGCCATGCAGGCGCTTGGGAGCGGCCGGTTGGATGAGGCGCATGCACGAGTGGACTTCGTTCCGGTCACCGTGAACTCCCGCGATGAGGTGGGGGAGATGGCTCACGCGTTCAATGTGTTGCAATTGGAAATTGCCCGGGCGGCCGACGGACTGAGTGGCGCGCGGGAGGGGCTGCAGCGAGCGAACGAGGCTCTGAAGGAGAGCAACCGCGCGCTGGCTCAACGGGTGGAGGAACTCGCAGCTGCTCTCCGCGAACGGGAGCAGGTGGAAGTCCATCTTCGCCAGGCGAAGGAGGCCGCAGAGTTGGCGGACCGGGCGAAAAGCGAATTTCTCGCCATCATGAGCCACGAAATCCGAACTCCGATGAATGCGGTAATCGGGTTTGCCAACATCCTCTCCGAAACCCCCCTCAACTCGAATCAACAGGAGTGCGTCGATACCATCGCCCGCAGCGGCGAAAGCCTGTTGGTGATCATTAACGACATCCTCGATTTTTCGCAAAGTGAAGCGGGACGACTTCGCTTGGAGACGCAGGCCTTCGACCTCCACCACTGCGTTTCGGAAGCGGTCCGACTGTGCCGACCATCAGGAGAAAAGCCGGTTCGCCTCCGGTTGCAGGTCGATTCCGACGTCCCCGTCTGGGTGATGGGCGACGCCAACCGCTTGCGGCAGATCCTCATCAACCTCATCGGAAATGCGATTAAATTCACCCCGGAAGGGACCGTGCAAGTCGTGGTTTCGCGGCCCGCTGAAGGTCGGGAAAATCAGGCTATACGGTTTGAGATATCGGACACCGGGATTGGCATCCCGGCGAACATGATCGCGAAAGTGTTCAAGCCGTTCCACCAGGTGGATTCGTCAACGACGCGGCGGTTTGGCGGCACCGGACTAGGCTTGTCGATTTGCCGGAAGCTCGTCGAATTGATGGGAGGCGAGATTTGGGTGGAAAGCGAGCTATCGAAGGGGTCGCGTTTTCTCTTCACCGCGCAACTTCCGGAAACCGAAACCCCGATGTGAGACGGGCTGCCAGCCCCTCGGTTTTTCGGCAAACGGGCGTCAGGAGCGGTTTCGATTCTTTTTCTTGGGGGTTCGGTGGGGTTCCGCAAGGAACCCGACTTGCGTTCCTGCCTTCCACCCGCCATGTTCGTCGGATGTCTGCGACGGAAACTCCTGAAGAACGGATCGACTTTTGCGATATGGGCAAATTCACCCAGTTCGTACTGTATTTCTGGGTGCTCACCTTGGGCGCTGCCACCGCCATTTGCGCGGGCTTTGTGTTTCTCGTGGGGATTCTCATGCAGGCCGGCGGGTTCCATTCCCCGTAGGGAGCGGAACTCCGACCTCACTACGGGATGAAGATCCTCCGTTTCGACGCACCGTCCTTCCCGCGGGACTTCGCCCGACTGAACCGCAGATCCGCCCCGTCTCCGGCGATCCAGTCTGCGGTGCAGGACATTCTTCAAGCGGTCCGCCGCGGCGGCGATGCCGCGCTGCTGCGTCTCGCAAAGAAATTCGGTGGACCCGCGTTGCGGCCGGATCAAATGCGAGTGACCGAGCCGGAGATCGAGAAGGCCATGCGCTCGCTCGCTTCCGATGTGCACGAGGCCATTGACACCGCGCGCCGAAACGTGGCGGCTTTTGCGTCCCGCAGTTTGCGCAAAGACTGGACGATGCGAAATGCGCAGGGTGTTCGCGTAGGAGAACGCTTCGATCCCTTCGATCGCGTCGGGATCTATGTACCTGGCGGAACGGCGCCTCTGGTATCTACCGCGGTCATGACCTGCACCCTCGCGGCGACAGCGGGCGTTCCGTCGATTGTCGCGGTTTCCCCGGCGGGCCCGGACGGAACGCTGCTTCCGGAACTCCTCGCGGCGCTACATCTTTCCGGTGCGACAGAGATTTACCGCGTCGGCGGGGCGCAGGCGATCGCCGCGTTGGCATTTGGCACGCCGACGATCGCACCAGTCCGAAAGGTTTTCGGTCCCGGTAACGCCTACGTCGTGGAGGCAAAGCGGCAGGTGTTCGGGACCGTCGCCGTGGACCTTCTGCCAGGGCCCAGCGAGGTTTTCGTGATTGCAGATGACACGGCACCGCCGGAATGGATCGCCGCAGATCTCCTCGCCCAAGCCGAGCACGGGGTCGGGAGCGTCGCCATCCTGGCGACCCCGTCAGAAAGCCTGCTCTCCGCGGTGCAGGCCGCGATGAGGGCACAGTTGAAAGGCCTTTCGCGAGCCGAGTCGCTGCGAACGGCTCTGAAAAACGCCGTGCTCGTGCTTACGCGGGATCTCGACCAGGCGATCGCACTCGCCAATGACTTTGCATCCGAACATCTCACGTTGGCCATTGCCGACCCCGCATCGCGCGCTGGCGAGATCACCAGCGCAGGCGCCATTTTCCTCGGGGCCATCTCGCCCGTTGTGGGTGGAGATTTCGTCGCCGGTCCCAGCCACGAATTGCCGACGGGTGGCGCGGGGAAAAGCTTTGCCGGCTTGACGGTGGACCAATTTCAAAGGCGGGTGAGCGTCGTGGAGTTCGATAAACGCTCGCTTGCCAAGTCCCTTCCGACGATTGAAACCTTCAGCCGTGTGGAGGGCTTGGATGCGCACGGCCGATCCGCGGCCATCCGGTTCGAAACATGATCTGGCGCACGCGTCGGCAGACCTGGGATCTTTCGACGCGGGGGCTGTTGATGGGGATTCTGAACGTTACCCCGGATTCTTTTTCGGACGGTGGTCGCTATGCCACGCCGGAGGAAGCGGGGGAGTGGGCGTTGCAGATGATCGCCGACGGCGCGGATGTGGTGGACATCGGCGGCGAATCCACCCGGCCGGGCGCGGAAGCGGTGTCCGCCGCCGAGGAATGGGACCGAGTCGGGCCCGTGCTCGAGTGGTTGCGGCCGCGCACCGAGGCGGCGCTGTCGATTGACACCTCGAAAGCGGATGTCGCACGCGCGGCGATCGATACCGGGGTGGATATCCTCAATGACGTCACAGGTTTTCAGGACGACGCGATGGTGGAGGCGGCGAGACGATCGGAGTGCGGCGTGGTGATCATGCACATGCGGGGAAACCCGCGAACCATGCAGCGTGAACCCGAGTACGAGGACGTTGTGCGCGACGTGGGCAATTTTCTTCGACACCGTCGTTCCGCAGTTCTAGCGTCGGGGTTGAACCCTGATAGCATCGTGTTGGACCCGGGAATCGGATTTGGGAAGACGCCTGAGCACAACCGCATGCTGCTCGCGGCGACCGGGGCCTTATCCGAACTCGGGGCACCGCTGCTCATCGGACTCTCCCGCAAGTCCTTTCTATCAGCCTTCACCGATCAGGGAACCGTCTCTGAGCGAATTTGGCCCGCCCTGGCGCTGACGAGCTTCTGTCGCGAACACGGAGCGCGCATTTTTCGAGTCCATGATGTCCGTGCGCACCGGGACGCCCTGCGCATGACGGAGGTCATCCTCAACGGAGTTCCCGACGCATGAACATCGAAAAAATCTGGACGTTTATTCAGACGAACTGGACGGCTTCGATCGAGATTCTGATTCTCACGGTCGTATTTTACTACGGGTATCTCTACCTCCGTGGCACCCGCGGGGCGCGGATCCTCATGGGACTCGCGATCATTTTCCTGACGCTCACGCTGGTCTCCCAGATGCTCAATCTCGTGGTCATCAGCTGGCTCGTGCGCAGCTTTTCGGTCTTCCTCGCCGTCGCCCTCGTGGTGATCTTCCAGCCCGAACTCCGCCGCGCCCTTACCCAGCTCGGCAGCCATCCATTTTTCAGCACGGGTTTTCAAAAGAGGGAAACCATCGAGGAACTGATCGACACCGTTTTTGAACTCTCCAGCAAAGGGTACGGCGCGCTCATCGCGGTCGAACGCGAAATCAGCCTCATCACGCTGTCGGAGACCGGGGTCGAGGTGGACTGCGACTATTCCAAGGAGATCGTCCTCACCATTTTTTTTCCGAAAACCGTCCTGCACGACGGCGGGATGATCCTCCGGAACGATCGGATTGTCGCGGCGGCATGCATCTTTCCACTCACGCAGCGCGAGGATTTGGATCGTCACATGGGCCTCCGCCACCGGGCCGGGATCGGCCTCACGGAGGAGTCCGATGCCGTGGCGATCATCGTGTCCGAAGAGACCGGTCAGGTTTCAATTTGTCACAATGGAATCATCGACCGGAATCTGAATGTGGACAAATTTCGCCGTCGGCTGCACCAATTGCTGCTGCTGGAAAAGTATGAGAAGACTGATTCTGAACAATTGGAGGGCGAAGCTGATGTGCCTCGTCCTCGCGACCGCGTTCTGGTACCTCATCCGAGAGAACGTGACGAGTAACCCTGCCGGTCCCGATTGGCCCCGCTCCCCCATCCAACTGCGATGAGCGAAAACCACCGCAAGTTGTTTGGCACCGACGGCGTTCGCGGCGTCGCCAATGTTGAGCCCGTCACGGCGGAAACCGCGCTCAAATTGGGCCGCGCCGCCGCGCATGTGTTCGGATCCCTCGTCGGGATCCCCAAACGTCCAGGGGCCAAACTCCGGATTGTCATCGGAAAAGACACCCGACTCTCCGGCTACATGCTCGAGAACGCGATGGTGGCCGGAATCACCTCGCTCGGCGCAGACGCGCTGATCATCGGACCCCTCCCCACACCGGGCGTCGCCTACATCACCCGGTCGCTGCGCGCCGACGCCGGAATCGTCCTCTCCGCTTCCCACAACCCGTACGAGGACAACGGGATCAAGTTTTTCCGTCACGACGGCTACAAACTCGATGATTCCATCGAGAAGCAGATCGAGAATCTCGTTTTCACTGGAGAGATCGACAACATCCGGCCGACCGCGACGAAAATCGGTAAAGCATTCCGAATCGACGATGCCCTCGGGCGGTACGTGGAATACGTCAAACATAGTTTCCCCCGCGGCAAGACCCTGGAATCTCTCCGCGTGGCCGTCGATTGCGCCAACGGGGCGGCGTACAAATCGACCCCCTGCGTTCTGCGGGAACTCGGGGCGGACGCCGTCATTTTTCACAACGAACCCAACGGGACGAACATCAACGCGGACTGCGGAAGCACGCACCCCGAACACATCGCCCGCTATGTGCGCGAAGTCGGGGCTCGCGTAGGGATCACCCATGACGGCGACGCCGATCGTGCGCTGCTTTGTGACGAGAACGGGGAAATCGTGGACGGCGACGAGATCATGGCAATCTCCGCCATCGATTTCCTCAAAAGTGGCAAGTTGGCATCCAACACGCTCGTGGCCACCATCATGAGTAATTGTGGGCTCGAAGATGCCCTCGCCGCGCACGGGGGCCATGTCGTTCGCACGAAGGTCGGCGACCGCTACGTGATCGAGGAAATGATGCGTCAAGACCTCAACGTGGGTGGCGAGCAGAGCGGGCACATGATTTTTCGCGATTACGCAACCACAGGCGACGGGATCGTGAGCGCCTTGCAGGTCCTCCGGATCGTGGTGGAAACGGGTGTCCCGCTGAGCGAGTTGAAGAAGTGCCTCGTAAAATTCCCACAGGCTCAACGGAATCTCCGGGTGAGGGAAAAACCGCCACTTGAAGGGCTCGCGGAAGTTCAGGGGTTGTTGCGTGAGACGGAGTCCGGATTGAACGGCAAAGGCAGGGTGCTGCTCCGATACTCGGGCACGGAGCCCAAGGTGCGCCTCCTGATCGAGGGACGTGATCAGGATCAGATCGAACGCCAGGCCGATCGCATCGCCACCGCAATCAAGGAAGCCATCGGGGCTTAGAATGATGAATGCGGAAGCCGCCGACGCCCAACTCGCCCGCTTTGACGTCAAAGATCAGTTGATGGAGCATATCGGCGCCGCTCGGGATCACATCCTCAAGCGGGTCGAGGATCCGGATTTCCACACGCACGAACTTCGGACGCGGATGAAGAAGACCCGCTCGTTGCTCCGACTGGTGGTTGACGGGATCCCTCGCGAAGTCGTCAACGCAGCGGTGGCACGGATTCGCTTTCTCAAGGAGTCTCTCGCCTCGGACCGCGACGCCAAGGTGCTTTATGAGCTTGTCGTGGACCTGGACGGGGATCCGCATTGGATTCGGTCCAAAACGGGGAACCCGGCACCGACGATTGTCGAGTTGGTCGATGGCGTGGATGCGCTTGCGCTGGTGATTCAGACGACGGATTTCTCGCGGGTGGATCGGGCCTCGATGCTGAGCGCGTTTTATCAGTCCTACCGCGATGGACGCCGTGCGATGGGTCGCGCGGTCAAGCAGGGGGCGGCCGATCGATTCCACACCTGGCGCAAACGGGTGAAGGATCTGGTCTACCAGTCAAAGGCCTTCGGTGCTCCGCTCAATGACTTCATCCTTCAAGCGGAGTCCCTTGCTGCGGTGTTGGGCCGTGAACACGATCTCTCCGTGCTGCTCGAAGTGCTGGAAGCGGAAGGGAAAGGGCCCGCGCCCAAGGCGTTCATCGAAGGTGCGATCGATCGGCGGAAGCGCTTGCGGAAAGAGGCAAAGGAAATCGGAACCGAGCTATTCGACCGATCCCGCGCTGCGTTCGCGCGCTGGCTTCTCGAACATGCCACTTGAGCGGGGTGGGATCTTCGGATAACCGTCCTTTTTGAGTTGGGCCGCCCGTCGCCTCGATGAGACGCCCCGCCGCTTCCCCGGATTTTTTTCTGTTTCATGCAAACCATCGTCATCGGCCACAAGAATCCCGATATGGACTCGATCTGTTCCGCGCTCGGGTACGCGGAGCTCAAACGGAGGCAGGGACACGCCGGAGTCGTCGCGGGTCGGGCAGGCAATACAAATGAACGCGTGGACTTCGTTTTGGACCGCTTCGGATTTGAAGCCCCGACGTTCTTCGCCGATGTCTCACCGCGCGTCGAGGATGTCATGGCGAAGGACGTCATCACCGCCGATGCCGAATTACCAATCTATCAGGCGATCACGAAGACCATCGAACGGAAGTTCCGTGGGCTTCCGGTGGTCGACTCCCAACGACATTGCGTCGGACTGCTCTCCGCGTTCGAGATCAGCCGTCACCTGCTTCCGCCGATCGAGTCCAAAAACGCCGCACGCGAGGTCGACGCCTCCCTCGAGGCCGTGCGCGCCACGATCAACGGCGAATGCCTCTTCGGATCCGACCTCGAGCGGGTCGACCGGCTAATTCTCGTCATCGCCGCCATGCATATCAGCACGCTGACGCGCCGGTTGGCGACCGTGGACATGAACCGGACCGTCCTGATCGTCGGCGACCGTTGGAATGTGCAGGAGTTTGCGATTGAGAAGCCCGTACGCGCGATTTTGATTACCGGGAATTTGGAGGTCGAACCCCGGATTCTCCAGAAAGCCCAGGCCGCAGGCGTGACGGTCATCCGATCCCCTCACGACACCGCTACCACCGTTCTGTTGGCGCGCGGGGCGGTTTCGGCTCGCAGTTTGATCGAGCACGATTTCCTCTCATTTGCGCCGGAAACGCCGATCCTTGCCGTCAAAGAGGAGGTCGCCACTTCCTCGCAGTTCGTTTTTCCCGTGGTCGATGAAGGGAAACTCGTCGGCGTCTTTTCCAAAAGCGATTTCCTGAAGCCGATCCCGCGTCAGTTGATCCTCGTGGACCACAACGAACGAACGCAGATGGTGAACGGAGCGGAAGACATTCCGGTGATCGAAATCCTCGATCACCATCGCGTCGCGACGCCTCCCACAGAAGCGCCTATCCTCTTTATGAACCTGCCGGTCGGGTCCACCAGCACCATTGTGGCGATCGCCTATCGTCAGGCAGGTCTCAACATTCCGGTCAATGTGGCGGGCATTCTTATGGCAGGCTTGATTTCAGATACGCTGAACCTGACCTCGCCAACTGCCACCCCAACCGATGCAGAGGTTCTCCGCGACTTGGCGAAGATATCCGGGGTCAACCCCACCACGTTGTCGCAGGAGATTTTCTCAGTGGGTTCGCCGTTGGTGACATTGAAGCCCGAGGATTTGATTCTGCTCGACTGCAAGGAGTACACGGAGCTGGGACACAGCTTCAGCGTCGCTCAGGTGGAAGAAATGAACCTCTCGCAATTTGAAGCGCGCCGGGAGGACATTCTCGCCGCGCTTGGATCCTTCCGGGCGGCCCGCGGCTACTTGTTCAGCGTGCTGTTGGTCACCGATGTGAACGCGCAGACGTCCTTGCTTCTCGGCCAGGGTGATGCCCGTTTCCTCGAAATGATCGACTACCCCGAGGTTGCGCCGCTTACTTGGGAAATGGAGGGTGTTGTTTCCCGAAAGAAGCAGGTCCTCCCGTTCCTGCTCGGATTACTGCGGCGGAAGAGCTGAGTCACTCCCGGACATACCGGAGGAACACATCGTCCCTTCGGTACCCGAGCGACTCGTAGAGCGCCTGTGCGGCGCTGTTCGTGCGCGCGGTCGTTAGGCTGATTTCGCGGATTTCGGAAAGCGCGGCCATCGTATGGACGTGCTCCAGCAGCCGACGTGCAAGGCCGCGACCCCGCGCCTGCGGAACGACGAATAGATCATACAACACCCATACGGAGTCGGCCCGTACAGAGCAGAAAGTCGGATAAACCTGGGCGAACGCGAGCGTTTCCTGGGTTTCCTCGCACACGGTGAACCAAATCCGTGACTCGCGGTGCGACAACCGGTCGTGCAAGTAACGTTCCGCGAGTCCGGTGTCCGTGGCTTGCTCGTAGAACTGTCGATACGCATCAAAAACCGGCGTCAGTGTTGCAACATTTTCGGGACCGGCCTCGATCCATTGGGGTTGTGCGGTCATCCGTTTCGCAGGCAGCGCTTGCCATGCTGGCGGACCCGGCGCGGCGGGGCAAGTGCTGGGATGTGTCGGATGGTGCCTCCGTGTGTTTCCAGTTGGATTGCGGGAAGCGCCAACGGTACAAGTGCGGATGGTGTTCCCGCATTTGTCCTGCGTTCATGGAAAGTAACGTCCTGGCGATTTTCCTCGTCGGGCCGATCGCGGTTCTGATCGGGCTCCTGATTTTTTCGCGTCAGCCGCTGGCCGATTCCCACGCGGTGCTTGTTGCCTTCGTAGGGGCGGCGTTCGCCCTCGTCGTGGTTGCGGTTGGATCCGCAGTGGGTTTGTCCCTTGCAAAATCTCTGACCTCGCCTGCGGTGGTCGGGGTCTGGGCGGGCGTGCTGTTGTGCGTGCTGGGGTGGACGTTGCATCGGAGGACGCGGGTCGTTGCGTCGCTGCGAACAGCCCGGGTAAATGTGCGCCTCAACGGATGGAGTCGCACGGAGCAGGCGCTGGCCGCGTTGATCCTGTGTGTCGTGGGGATCGCTTTTTTCCAGGCGGCGCTCACGTCGCCGTCGAATTGGGATTCGCACATCTATCACCTCACGCGGCAGGTGTTCTGGATCGATGCCCAGTCGGTCTTTTTGGAAAAGGCGCCGTTCACGCATTTGCTGACCATGCCGCCACTTGGAGAGTACATCGGCGTAAACCTGTTTCTGCTCTCCGGAGGTGATGCGCTTCATAACCTCGTCCAATGGCTGGCCGGGCTTTCGTGCCTCGTGTTGATTTGGCTGCTCGGTGGGCAGGCGGGCGCGAGTCGGCTTCAAAAATTAGTCGCTTGCTTCGCCTGGCTGACGTTTCCTCCCGCGTTTCATCAATTCTCGAACACGAAGAACGACATCCTTCTTTCCGCGTTTCTGCTCTTCGTTGTCTTCGGCCTCGCGGTGATCTTTTCCCGCCGGGTACTGACGTTTTCGCTGGCGATGATGGTTGGCGCAGGGGCCGGACTGGCGCTGCTGACCAAAGGGACGGCCCTTCCGTACCTGGCCGCAATTTTCCTGTGTGCCGCGGGGGTTCAGTTTTTCCGACCGGTGCGGATTCGCCTACTGCCCATCCTCGCGTCCGCGTGCGTGGCGTTCCTTTTTCTTTCCCCTCATTACATTCGGCAGTTTGGCTACCTGGCCGCCTCCGAGGGACCAGGCGAGCGGCGTCATGTGAATGCCAGTTATCTTCCGCAGGACGCCATTGCCGTCGTGGCACGCAATGTCGGAATGCTCCTGACGGTGCCGAGTGAACCGGTCAATGATTGGATTTTCCAGGCCGTGGAGGCGACGCATCGACTGTTGGGACGCAGTCTAAATGATACCGCGACCGGCTCGAGATCGGGCATCTTTGCCGTTGCGTATTCCACTAATGAAGACAACTCGAGCGCGCCGGCCCAAGTATTAGTCATTGCGATCGCTCTTGGAGTTGCGTGCTGGCAATGGAGGTCAATGAACGGACCCCACCGCGTGTGGTGGGTGGTTTCGGTTCTGGCATTTATCCTGTTTTGTTGGTTGTTCCGCTGGCGCCCGTGGCAGGCTCGTTTGCTCGTTCCAGAGATGGCATTGCTTGCACTTCCCGCATGTATGAGTCTGGTGCGGGCTCGCTTTGCCAAACCGGTTGCGTGGATGATCGTTTTCCTGTGTGGTGCGGCGTTGCTGCCACACCTCGGGGCTTACGATCGTCCCATTTATGGAGAGCGCGCGATCTTTGCCCAACCCAAGACGCTGCGCGACGCGATGTCCGGCCCGGCGATTTCGCAGGCGGTGCTAACGGATGTTGCTGCGCCCATTATTAACGCATTCGACATTAAGAGTCTCGGATTTGATCCGAAGGATCAGCCCACGTATTTGTTTTTGAAATCCATCCTGCTGAACCGCCCCAGACCACCTCGAATTGAAACGATCGACGAGGCGCGCGACGCGCTGTGGGCGGGCCGTCCGGGGCCGCAAGCGATCCTGCTGCGTGAAACGGGCGGTGCATCCATAGGCGGAGCGGATTTGGTGACGCATGGTTACGCCCTGGTGTTCCATAGCGGCGGTTGGGAGCTTTGGCTGTGGAAAGATCTGGTCGAAAGCGTGCGTGCTTCCACCGTGTCCCCGCCATTTGCGGGCATCGATGACCTGCGTGGGTTTGGGGACCCTTCGAGATTTATCCGTAGCGCGCAACCGGTGCTATTGAGGCCCGTAATTGACGGGCGGGCAGAGGTGCGGATCCCTGCGCACGCGGAGCCGGTGCTTTTGCAGGTGGGAACCGTCCGCAACCGCAACGATCTTGACCTGCGCATTCTTCTCGACGGGCGTAAGATGGCATCCTGGTCCCTCGACAAACGTTCGCCGCGGGTGGGTCGGGAGTTTGTGATTCCGCCTTCGGATTCGCCCATCGTGCTCACGCTGGAGGCGACCCCGTCCGGGGTAGGCTATTTCCTCAGCCGACTCAGTATTCGTCCGGTGCGTTAGGAAAGGGTCGCGCGGCGGCGCAGCGGGCTAGCGTGGACTTAGGACCGCCCTTTGGGATCTAATGCGTCACGCAAGGCGTCGCCGGCGAAGTTAAGCGCCAGCAGAGTGGACGCCATTGCGAGTGCCGGGAAGACGAGCAACCACCAGTGGCTGCGAACCGGATTAATCGCGGAGGCCCCATCGGCCAGCAGCAGACCCCAGCTCGCCAGCGGAGCCTGAACCCCCACCCCGAGGAAACTTAAGAACGATTCGTCGATGATCACCGCCGGAATCGTTAGCGTGAGGTAAACCACCGCGATCCCGATTAGGTTCGGGAGGAGATGGCGAACGATGATCTGAAAATGTGTCTGCCCCAACGCCCGTGCCGCGGTGACGAACGTGCGGGTCTTTAACGAAAGGACCTGACCCCGCACAATCCTCGCCATCGTGAGCCACTCAATGAGCCCCAGCGAGACGATGAGAAGCACGATGCGTGAACTTTCCGCCAGCCATCCCACGCCGACCGCCGAGGCAAAATCCCGCACGTGATCGTTGAAGGCATTGAGAAAAATGAGGATGAAGATGAGGCGGGGGACGGAGTAAAGGATGTCCACAATCCGCATCATCACCGCGTCTATTTTCCCCGCCGCGTATCCTGCGATCATTCCGTACGCGAGTCCAATACTCATGCTCACGAGCGCGCCAGCCAGGCCGACCAAAAGGGAGATGCGTCCCCCCTCCAACACACGGTAAAGCAGATCGCGGCCGTTGATGTCTGTCCCAAACGGGTGGGCAAGACTCGGCTCCGCATAGCGAAGGGGTCCGGGCATGCCCGCGGAAGCCGGGAGGAACAGCGGTCCGAAACAGGCTGCTGCGGCCATGAAGCCCAGGAAAAGCAGCGAGATCCTCGCGGTCGGCTTTCGCCACAGCATCCTTAGAACGCCACCCTTATTCATCGAAAGCAATCCGGCGGTCGAGGACGTGGTACGCAATGTCCACGACGAGGTTAAGACTGACAAGCAGGACGCAGTAAACGATCACCACTCCTCCGAGCAGGAATCCGTCGCGGTTAAGGATCGAGTTTACAAAAAAGCCGCCCGCTCCCGGGATGTTGAATACCGTCTCGACCACGATCGATCCCGTCAGAAGGTTGGCTGCGAGCGGCCCCAGGAACGAAACGACCGGCAGGATCGCGACTCGCAAGGCGTGCTTGTAGATGACCACCCGCTCGGGCAGCCCTTTCGCCCGCGCCGTGCGAACGAAATCATTTTGTAGGGTCTCCAGCATGCTGCCGCGCATCAGGCGCGCGATGTACGCCGTGTAAGGGGAGGCGAGAACGATGGTGGGAAGGATGAGGTGTTCCCAACCGCCCCAACCTCCGACCGGGGACCATTTTAGCCAGAGTCCGAAAATCAGGATCAGGAGCGGCCCCGTGATGAATGTCGGCAGAGAGATCGCCAATAGAGCCACGAGCATGGAGCTGGTGTCCACCGCCGTGTCCCGACGCGTGGCAGCGGTGACTCCGAGCGTGACGCCCACGGCGGTCGCGAGCAGGAAGGCGCACCCGCCCAGTGTGGCGCTGACCGGAAGCGTTTGGGCAAGGATTTCATTCACGGATCGATTCCGATATTTGGTGGAATCCCGAAGGTCGCCGCGGACAAGGTCCGCAACGTAGCCCGAGTACTGCTCCCACAGAGATCCGTCGAGTTTGTACTTTGCGAGCAATTGCTTCTCGATGGCCGGCGGCAGCTTGCGCTCGCCATCAAAGGGTCCGCCGGGGGACAGGCGCACGAGCACAAAGGTCAGGGACACCACAAAAAACAGCACGAGCCCCATCGCAAGGATGCGCTTCAAAAGGAAAATCAGCACCGGTCCCCCTGCTTCATGAAGCGCGAATCATCCGCGGAGAAACGGGATTCCGCAATCCGAATGCAACGCCATCCCCACGTGCGCTCTGGCGGCACGCGATCTGCTGTGGCATTCTCCCGGAATGACCCTGCTTCTCACCGGTTCCACTGGATTCGTCGGACGAAACCTGCTGCTGCGCGTCCTGCGCGACGGGTCGTTTCAACGCATCGTGCTGCCGGTTCGCGACGAGGCAAAATTGCGTAGACAGCTTGCCGCCGATGGATTTCCTTCATTACCCAAGGGCGTCGAGGTCCGGCCCTCGTACCCCGCCGCATGGGAAAAGCGCGTTCGATGCGATGTGGTCGTCCACGCAGCGGCCGTTCTGTTCGGTCGCTCATGGGAAGAATACGAACGCGTCAACATCGAAGGAACACGGGCCCTCCTCTCCGCCGTCTCGGGGAAACCTCGCGTCATTCTGATTTCCTCGCAGTCCGCCGGTGGACCCACACCGCGTGGAACGACATTCCGGGACGAGAAAACGGCCGATGCTCCAATTAGCGATTATGGGCGCTCCAAGCGCGACATGGAGCGCATGGTGTTCCGTGAATTTCCGAATGCCAATGTCCTCGCCCTGCGCCCTCCCATGGTCCTCGGGGCACGCGATCTCGCCACGCTTCCCCTCTTCGCCATGGCGGCATCGCGGATCCGCGTGAAGCCCGGATGGGCGCACAAAACCTATAGCTGGATAGCCGTCGAGGATCTCATCGATGCCATCCTCGCCACCCTGCGCCCGGATCCTCCGGAATCCAGACGCCGGGTTTTCTACGTCGCAAATCCGAACTCGATCACGGATTCCGAGCTGATCTCTGCCGCTGTACGTGCGTCGGCCGGACCCCGCGGGATGGTTCTCCGCCTCCCCCAAACGGTGCTGCGGATCGCCGCCAAAGTGGTGGACGCGGTTCCGTCCCTGCGGTCCTCGGTGCCGAGCCTCACCCGCGACCGCGCAGTCGAACTGTTCCGCGATCGCTGGGTCGTTTCAGGCGACGCGTTTTCAGCCGCATTCGCTTTTACCCCGACACGAACGCTGGATTCCGCGCTGGAATCCTGGGTGGCGCAGCGCCGGTCAACCGAATCGCTTTGAACCGACCGCAACCCTCACATCGCTGGTTCAGGCATTTGCGCTTGCAAAAACCGGGGACGTTTCCATTTTCACCCATGCGCTTTGTCCGCTTCCTCCTTTTCGTTGTTCTGGCCACCCGGGTTTCGGCACAGGAGGCCAAACCACCTGCGGACAACCGATACGACGTTCTCGGGAAAATGCTCGCCCCAGTGGTGAATATTCTTCTCGCGGGTCCGAAGGGCCCCAACCGCGGCTCGTCCATGACGATCGAGGTCACGGAAGTAAATGGACGCCTCCCCGCGCAGTTCAAAGGAGCCTCGCTGTTCGCAGCGGTTCAGAACCCAGACAAAGTGAAGTTGGTGGCGCCGGTTCTGGGCGATGAAGTCACCGTGTGCCGAAACGGAAACGAAGTGTGGGCCACTCCCGGTGCGAAAATTGAGTTCCTTCTGGGTCAGTTCAAAATCAAACCGGGCCCTTCGCGCAAATCGAACACCCCTCTCGTCCTCCCCATCACAGCGCAGCAGGCGATTTTTCTTCCCGCCCTCTTCTCCTTGAACGAGGGCGGCTATGAGTCCGTAGAGGGAGTCAATTGCCGGCTGATTGAGGGAGGTCTCACGCCAGAGTTGGGAACGGCCGCCAAGGCGGAGGATTTTCGAGCGCGCTTTTGGGTCGGACCAGGCTATATCCCTCGCCAGGTGGAAATCGTCAGAAAGGACTTCTCCATGAGAGTCGCTTTGCGCGATCTGATTTTCGTTCCCTCGCTGCCGGCCTCGACTTGGGAGCCGCCAGTCGGCGTCACAGACATCTACCGATGCTCCCCAGAATACCTCGAGAGGGTCCTGTTTGTGGTGATGAATTCGTTGCAAATGAAGGAAGAAGACGCCCCTTGGGCAAAGGCCAAATGACTGCGGCATGGACAACCACCGCCGGGATTCTTAACCTGAAGGGATGACGACCGGGTTCGGACCGTTGCTCGCGATCGGGCTGATCTACGCATTCCGCGAATCGACGCTGGAAGGAAAGATCATCCTGATCTGCCTGTTCTTCGCCTCGATCTTCAGTTGGTCAGTGATGCTCACGAAGATTCGAGCGCTGCAACACGCGAAGCTGCAATCGCGCAAGTTTACGGGTCAGTTCCGGCGCGAACAATCCCCGCTGCGTCTCTTCGAGCGCGGTCTGAAGTTTGATGGTTCCCCACTATTTGAAATTTATCGCGCGGGATGTCGGGAGCTTTGTTTGCAAATGCTCGGCTCCACGGAAATCGACGAGACGTTTTCCGCGCGGCTCGCAGATGCCGACAAAATCACCCCCGCGCAGATGCGGGCCGTCGAGGCCGCCATGGATCGCGCGGTGGGCGAGTCCGCACTCAAATTGGAATCCCAGATGATCATCCTCTCCACCGCCGTCAGCGGAGCACCGTTTCTTGGCCTGCTCGGAACCGTCTGGGGCGTCATGGATGCCTTCAGCGGCGTCGCGCAAGCCGGCAGCGCGAGCCTCGCCGCAATGGCCCCCGGAGTCGCAGGGGCGCTGATCACCACGGTGACCGGTCTGCTCGTCGCCATCCCCGCGATGTTCGGCTACAATTTCCTCGTCGTCAGCGTGCGCTCCATGGTCGTGCGCAGCGAGAATTTCACCGCGGAGCTGGCGTCTGATTTCGACCACAAATACGTCAACCACGGGAAGTAACGATGCGCAGCCGCCGCCGCTCTCACACCGCCGGGATGCAGACGTTAACCGAGCTGAACGTCACGCCTCTCCTTGACCTCGCCTTCGTCCTGCTGATCATTTTCATGATTACCACCCCGCTGATGGAGAACAGTATCGACCTCGTCGTCCCCACAAGCGGAGCCGCTACGAAGGCGGTGAATCCCTCCGACGTGCAGACAATTTCCATCGACCGTGAAAGCTTTCTTAAGTTCAACGAGAAGGAGATCACGGGCGATGCATTGGAGCTTCAGCTCCGCGAACTCAAAGCCGCCAATCCACAACTGGCGGTCGTGATCCGGCCTCATCGCGAACTCACGGTGCAAAGATTTGTTGGCGTGATGGACATTCTTCAGCGCGTAGGCGTGTCCCGCGTGGGACTCATGACGCAACCGGAATCTCCTTCGTCTCCAGCCACTGGTTCGGAGCCCTCGCCCTCGCCGTCCGCTCAACCGTAGGGGCTGCATGGCAGACAGGCGCTTCCTGCGGAACCTGGCGGCGGTCGCAGCCGTTCACGTCCTCGGCGTGATCCTCGTCGTTTGGTTCTCCGAACGGGAAATCCAGAAGCCCAAGGAGCAAATCCTTTGGCTCGACGGAGGATCGCTCGCTGCCAGCCTGGGAGCCGCCCTGCCACCCGCCCCAGAGCCGGATCCGGCAGTAACCACCCCAGAGCCGGTTTCAACCCCGGAACCCACCCCCGAGCCATCCATCGAACCATCCATCGAGCCCACGCCGTTTCCGACTCCCGAGCCAACGCCCGCGCCGACACCAGAACCGACTCCCGAGGCTCCACTCCCCACTCCCACCCCTCCACCGGACGTCGCGGAAAACGAGCTGCCCACGCCCACGCCAACGCCAACGCCAACGCCAACGCCAACGCCAACGCCAACGCCAAAACCGAGCGCCACTCCCACTCCGAAACCCACCGCGACTCCGACTCCGAAGTCGACGGCAAAACCGAGTCCGAAACCGACGGCCAGCGCGTCTCCCAAGGCGTCACCCAAAGCTTCGCCAAAGCCGAGCAGCTCGCCCAAGGAAAAACCCTCCGCCTCGCCAAAGGCGTCCGCTTCTCCTAAGGCGTCCGCATCGGCCAGCGCAAAGCCCAAAGCCAGCGCTGGGGCGTCCGGTTCTCCGACGGGTTCCGTCACTCCTGGGTCGCCGACGGGTCAAGCGACGCCGGGCGGCAAAGCTCACTCGGGAGATCCTCAAGGCAAGGGGGGAGCTGGGGGAGGGGAGGGATCAACGTCTGGAGCTCCGGGCGGGGTCGCATCGGAGTTCGCCTGGTACTTCGAAATGCTGCATGACCGTTTCTACGGAAACTGGGAGCAGCCGACGTCGATTTTCGAAAACCGCAAAAACTTCGTCTGCACGGTCCGGGTTCGCGTGGAACCGGACGGAAAGGTGAGCGAGGTCAGCATCGTGCAGGGGAGTGGAAACCCGGTCATGGACGAGTCCGTCCTCGCCGCGGCCCGCAAGGTGGGCCATATCGATGCCCCTCCGGCCAAGCTCCGCAAGGACGGGGCGTTCGAAATCAATATCAACTTCGAACTCGAGTGATCCTCGATGCCTCAGTTGGAACTACCATGAAGGACATGAAGAGCATGAAGATGGACGAGAACCATGTTCTGACCTGTCTTGATCGCGTTCACCGAACGGGTCGCGTGCATCTCTGCAGCCTTTTTCCAGCCATTTCTTTCACGCCCTTCCTGTTCTTCATGGTGAAATTAGCTGCTCCTTGGATTTGAAGTGCGGGATTGAGGGTGATTCGTGCTGGCGGGATGCCCCTACTCCCAGCGCGGACGCTGGCAGCCCATCCACGCAGCCAGCAATCCGATGATCACGTGGAAAACCAGCACGTACATGCAAAGGATTTCCGGCGAGAGCTTCGTCTGAGCGACCATCTGAATGATATCGTAATACCGCTCGCCTCGGAGGGTTTGAAGGGTGCCCGACCAGCTCCAATAAGCCGCAATAAACGGACGAACCCCTTCCCCGAGCCACGTGGGCAGAGCGAGCACCGCGCCGGAGAGCGGCAGTTGGAAACCGACAAGATAGATCGATACGAGCGATGCCTGCTCGGCCGTTCCCATCCAGCTCGAGATCGCAAGACACACCGACGTCATCGCCGCATTGACGAGCAACAGGAAAAGCAGTTGCGACCCCAGTTGCCCCGGAAATCCGCAAACGAAGTGCACAAAGAGCCCCATCCAGAGCGACTGCGCGAGGACGAGCCCGCCCAGAAAAACCGCCTTGCTCGCGATGTAGGCTCCGGGTCGGACCCCCGCCAGCCGTTCCTTTTCGAAAATCAGCCGTTCCCCCGCAATTTCGCGACCGGAATTGTTCGCCCCCATGAGCGTGAGCAGGATCACCTGGAACATCACGATTCCGGAAACCAGGCTCCCGACGCTGGTGGCCTGGACGAGGAAGTTTTTCGCCTCCACCAGCTGCTGCATGACGTTCAGATTCATTCCCATGCTCAGATTCTGAATCTGTGGGAGTCCGTTCCATGCGAACACCGCGACGAGGAGGGGGAAGCCCACGATCAGGCCGATCTGAAGAAATAGCTGCGCGCGTGTTCGGAGAAAAATCGTCCACCGGCGCTGCAACAGCACGAGGAACTGGGCAAACGGACCCGGGAGCGGGGAGACGTCGTCTTTGTCGTCGTCGTCCGCCTCTTCGTTGACCACCGTCGCCTCAACTTCAACGGCCGCGTCACCCGAGGGCTCCGTCGTTGAATGCGTGGGCGGCTTCCATTTTGCGTCCGCGTCCGCTTCCTCGGCTGTCTCCTTGGGCGGAGGGGGAGTCACCTCGTATGCGCTGCGGTACTTGCGCCAGGAGTCGTGCCACTCGGCGGGTTCCCGCTTCTCGAGTTGGCCGAAAAGCTGGTGGGGATCGCTGACTCGGAAGTAGTGCGAGAGGTACTTTGGGGGGCCGTGGTACGCCAGGACCCCGCGGTAGAGAACGGCAACGGAATCGTACTGATCGAGGTGTCGCAGGGAGTGGGTGACCGAAAGCACGAGCCGACCCCAATCGTGCGAGATGGTGTCGAGCAACTTCACGATTTCGTCTTCGGCTTGCGGGTCGAGTCCGCTGGTCACCTCGTCGCAGAGCATTACGGAGGGGGCGCTGACGAGTTCCATTGCGAGCGCGAGGCGGCGTTTTTGGCCCCCGGAGAGCACGCGGACGAGGCGTTCGGCGGGTTCCATCAGACCCACTTTTGAGAGGATGCGGTCGACGGTTTCTTCTTTCGAAACATCCTTTGTTGCTCGGACGCGCAGTCGGAAGGAGGTCTCGACGCACTCGCGGACCGTGAGTTCTTCGTGGGCGATGCTGAACTGCGGCACGTACCCGATTTCTGACGGAGAAAAGTCCTTTTCGACGAGGTCCTGCCCGTTCCAAGCGATCCGGCCCTCCTCGCGGCCCTGTGCGACGCCGGCGATCAGCTTGAGCAGGGTGCTTTTTCCACATCCGGATGGTCCAACAACCGCGGTGAAATGGCCGCGCGGCAGCGTCATCGATACATCCGCGAGGAGGGGTCGGACCGACTCCCCGCCGCCTACAAAGAGACTGACATCCTGCAGTTCAAGCACAGTGGGGCAGGTTCTACGGGATGCAGGAAAGATTCAATGGGAAAACGAGCGAGCGCGAAGGGGGCGGTAATGGTGGTTTATGAGGTTTCCGCACCAAAATTCAGACTGTCGGCGATCTTTTGGAGATCCGGCGAATATGCTGATAGGACACCAAATCTACGTACCCAGAGTCGTCCTCAATCACCAAAACTTTCTTTCCCAAGAGAACATGATCGGGCGTCGGAATGGAATACCCGACATCCTCCGCCACACCGATGCTGAACGGCTCAAAAGGAAGAGCATGCAACAGCTTCTCGATCTGTTCCCTCATGATCAAAATATAACGAGATCCCGCCCCCAAGACAACCATCTCCCTTCGCGGCCTTCGCGTCTTCGCGCGACTCCCTCCCCGTCTTGGTCACAAACTCTTTTGCCCTTCCAGAAAGGCTAAATGTCAGATGTTGGTACTTGACCCCTTTTCTGCCCCAATCTACGCGCTGTTTTCTTAAAAAATCTCCAGGCACGTCGCAGTTCCATCCCTCTCGAACGCAAAAATCGCTTCCGCGTGCTTTCTCAGCATCGACTCAATCACACCGGTCGGCTGGTTTCCACATCTCAGCCAGATCACTTTCGGGGGCGCACCGTAAAGCGCGGCCATGTCTGCGAAGTCGGAGTCTTTCGAAACTATCACGTGCCCGCTTTTTCCGGCCTTGTCCCAGATCGTCCAGTCATCGGCTTCCGCCAGTCCATCGAGGCGCACTTGGGAGGATTCGGGAAACAAATCGGCCAGCAGTTGGCAGAGTTTGAAGCTGAGGTTTTGGTCAAAAAGCAACTTCATGCCGCATGAAGCACGCGTCGCTCCCGGTCTGCGGCATATGCGAGGCAGGCGAGGATGTCGTCCTCAGTGAGTTCCGGGTAATCGTCGAGAATTTCCCGGTGCGACATTCCAGCGGCGAGCCAACCGAGCACATCCTCGACAGCGATCCGCATCCGGCGGATACATGGACGCCCACCACGCTTGCCTGCTTCGATGGTGATGATCTCTCGGTAATTCATGGCAAGAGATCTACTACCACCAGACAAGCAAGTGTGCATGGAATTCTTCGGCCAAACTTGCCGGCATCGCATCGGCCGCTGGTCGCATTTCGTGCATAATTCGATGGGAAGATGACACGATTCTAAATAATCTGTGCAATCAAGTACGTGAAACAACACTCGCGGATCTGGTTGATCGTGATCGCTGTTTGGTATGTCATCTTGCCTGCAAGGCTAATAGTGACGTCTGCGTGGGAGAGGCTGACAGTGATTCGGAACGCCACCGAGACAGCTCAGGCCACCGTAATTGCTCTCGTTCCCGAAATTCACAACTCCATAAAGTTTCAGTATTCAGTTTCGGGAAGATCGTACGGGGGGCTGCATTCTGGCCTAGCAAACAGCGGGCTTCAAGTAGGGCAGAAGGTTGACTTCCATTATGTTTCAAGTGATCCAAGTAAGGGCTACATTGGTATGGCACCCGCTGTTTATACTGATTTTTTGTTGGTCGCTGTGCTCTCAGGCGTACTCGCGTTACTGTTTATGTGGAAATGGCCATCGACTGAGTGGTGAATGGGGCGCGCCCCGAACGAGGGCGGAATCGTGACATGCCCGCCGCGGGAAGACCTGATACGCGGCGGTGACGTCCAGATGAAACTTCGTGAACATCTGCCCGCCAGAGATGCCGTCACATACCGAGCGCCGCGTTGGGGGGCAGCTTTCAAAACCAAATCTCTTTGCCGTTGCGGAAGAGCCTCGCATAGTATGTGCCTGGAAAATGGCGAACGAAATCGTGCGACCGTGTTTTTTTCCCACCGGTTTACCACGGATTGCCCTACTTTGTCGGTTCCCGAGATTCGCCCTGTAGAACAGGAGCGTAGAACGGGTGATGGAGGAGGAGCTTTTCCGACGTCATTTACTCTGTAACGCGCCCGTAGCTCAGGGGACTAGAGCAGTGGATTTCTAATCCATAGGTCGCAGGTTCGAATCCTGCCGGGCGTGCCACGGGTTACCCGAAGGGAGAACCGTCACGGGGATTGCGTTTCGGCCTCCGTTACGGGATTTTAACCGAGGCATGAAAAAACGGTTGATCCTCGGAATTGCGGTGGTTTTGGTCGCGGCCGTCGTGGTGGGAGCGATTGCCATTCGCCAGTCCGTGCAGACGTATCTGCGCAGCGATGCGTTTCGCGCCATGGTGTCCGGCTTCACCTCCCGTGCGCTCGGCGTTCGCGGGGACTTCGCGCCGTTTCAGTGGGCCGGGAGTTCTGTCTACTCCGAAGACTTCCAGGCGACGGGTCGTGAGGGAACACGTCTGTCCGATTTCTCCGCATCCCGCATCCGCGCGGAGCTGAACTGGCGGGCCGCGTTCGAGGGGGAGTGGCGGATTGACCGACTCGATGTGGGACAGGCCCGCATTCTGCTCGGCGCGACTCAGCCGCCGGAGGACGCCGCTCGGGCGGATGAAGCAGCCCCGGCTGCAGCGGCCATGCCGAAGCTTCCCGGCTTCGTGCAGGCCTGGCTGCCAAAACGCGTCAACCTTGCAGAGGTTGTCGTTGCAGATGGAAACATTGTCTCGGAGGGCTCCGGTGAATTCGCATTGAAACGCTCGGAATGGACGATCCGACCTTCCGGGAACGGGTGGGAGATCTCCGCAAAGCAGGGGTCCCTCAATGTCGCCCAGTATCCGACGCTCTCGCTCGAGTCCGCACGCGCCCGCTTCCAGGGCGGGATCTGGTTTCTCACACATTCGCTTCTGCGAACCGAACGTGAAGGTGTGCTCAAAGTCGACGGCGAATGGGATCCGGAGAAAACGACACGTCTCCGCGTCGGATGGGAACAAGTGCCCTTGGAACGCTGGATCCCCGAAAAATGGCGCCCGCACGCAAGCGCCATCGCCGCGGGTCAGGCCACGGTCGAGGGCAAATCCACCGACCTCGCCACTTGGACGGTGTCGGGCGATTTCACGCTTACCGACGGACAAATCCACGACTTCGCTTTCCTCGATCAAATCGCCACGTTCACCCAGGCGCAGCAGTACCGACGTCTGTCGCTTCAAAAAGTGCAGGGTCGCTTTGAATGGAAGCAGGGAGCCTGGAAAGTGGAACGCTTTGTCGCGGAATCACGCGGGCTTTTCAAGGTCGAAGGGACATTCCATGTCTCTGCCAACGGTGATCTGTCGGGAACGCTCGATGTGGGCGTGACCGGGCAGAGCTTGCAGTGGTTGCCGGGGTCGAGGGAGCGGGTCTTCACGGTAGCGAGGGACGGCTATTTGTGGACCCCGGTGAAAGTTGCGGGAACGGTGGAGCGTCCGACGGAGGATCTTTCGGGACGATTGGTGACGGCCGGCGCGCAGGAAGTGATCACCAAGCCGATCGACTCCGCTCCCGCTGCGGTTCGCGATGCGGCGGAGCGCGCGATTGAGGTGTTGACCCCGTTTCTCCGCTAAAAAAATTTTGCGGGATCCACTGCGTCGCGCGCATGACTTTGGCATGCTTTGTGCTAAGTTATTTCGTAGAATGATCACTGCGAATTGTCGGGCGCGGTTGACGGGGGACGACTTCGATTTTGTCGTTCGGGTTTTGGCCAAGCGCGAAGGGGATCACGGGGCGTTGAGTCGGTTGTTTTCCGATGAACAGGCGCGCGACGAGTTGCTCGATGACAGCTCGCTCGTCGATGCGATTCTCGACTCTCCTGAAAGTTTGCGAATTAGTCCGCACCTCTACTTTTATGTCCTGTGTCGTCGGGTGCTGAAGGATCCCGTTCTTCGCGATCGTGCGGTGGCGGATTACATTGCGTCACTCCTGGAAGGATTTTCCAGGACGCAGCGGTTGAATGCGCCCGAGGAGATGAGCGAACAGGATTTGCATTATGTCTCGGACGCGTTGATGGCGCTGACGCGTGCGACGCCCCGCGAGGCGTTTCTGGTGCGAACGCACTTGGCGAACTGCGCGCTCTTTTCCAGCGGACTCTTTAGCGAGAACATCGAGAAGCGCACGTTGCGGGGCGCGCCTGGTCTGGCCTTTTACGAGGAGGTTGGTCGGATGAACTTCCATCTTGCGAGCTCGCATCACGAAGCGAAGCGTTTTGGATTGGATGCCATTTTTCGGCAATTGGCTGGCGGTTTTCGCGAGGCGCGCCTCGCGTTGAACCAACTGGCCGCGCGACTCATGCACTTCGAACCCGCACCCTACCCCGGCATTGGATGAACCACACCCTCTTCTCTGAGATCCAGCGATTGTTTGAACGCACGTACGCCAGTATCGGCGTGAATCTCGAGGAGTGCCTCATCGACGACCCGCATTGTCGTCAGTTAAGCGCCATGGCCGGCGCCCAGGCCGCGGAGTTGAGCATGATCGCTCGCACGTTCCTGCGCACGGCAGACGGTCGCCTCAAGATTGGAATCTATTATTCCAAGTGGCTCATCGAGCAGTTGGAAAAACACGATCCGCGCGCAGGGTTAAGCGAACTTAATATTCGTGCGCTAATTGCGTTCGTCGAGGAGATCAATCACGCGCTGCATGCATCGCTGCAGTTCCTGAACGGACGCCTCCCCGCGCGATCGGAGGAGTATGCGCGCAACCTGGAACTCCAGGGGCAGGTTGACACGTATCTCGTTCTGATGCTGTTCACGGCGTTCTTTCGTAAGCCGGGGAAAATGACGGCGCGGGATCGTCGCTGGCTCCGCTTTCACATGTTTAACGCCGACAATCCCCGGCGTTACCGCGATCCGCAGATCGCGTGCCGGTACCGGGAGACAACCTCTCTTGCTTCGAAGTACACCCGGTACCTTGACCAGTTGAACAACTTGGGTCGCATCGAGGAGATTCGCGCGTTTCATCTTTTGGACTACGACGCGAAGAAGACGCGGATCCTCGCGCTCACGAACGGCTCCCGGACATAACAGGAACAGGAGCCGGGGTCTCCGACCCCGATCGTAAGGAGGGAAAAGTGGCTTCGCTAAGTTAAGTCGGGGCTGGTAAGCCCCGGCTCCTGTTCCAAAACGCGGAAACGACCGCCAGCACCCTCCTCGCTGAGGAGAAATCCGAGAACGGCGTTTTTATTTGCGCGTTTTTTCAACGAGGGAGACTGTCGGAGCAGAAATTCCCGCTGATTTTCAAAGCGCACCGTCTTCCATCCCAACTCCGCACCCCACGCGGTGAGGTCGGTAAAATTCACGTCGGTCGTCAGATCCTGCCAGCCCATGCGTCGGTAAATCTCCTCGCCCTCCATGCGCTGGTGATGGAAGTAACCCCGCAGCGTTCCGCGGGGACGCCGGTGGTAGAGCGTTTCAACGGACTCGCCGTAGTCGATGGTGAGCATGCGTCCGCTTTTCCAAAGCGGCGCCCAGTCGCGGAGCCAGTCGCGGTAGGGGAATGCGACTTCCACCCTTTGCCCCTGCGGAAATTGCGCAAGCGCCGCGAGAGCGGAAGACGTTTCGCGCGGCGGCAATCCCGCTTCTTCCTTCCAATTGCCCTCCGAAAAATGCACGAGGAGTTCGCGCCACGACTCTCCGTCTTTCATGTATACGTTCACCGGAAAGGCGTCTGCTAGTTCGTTGGAGAACAGGATCGCGTGCCCTCCGCTGGCAGTCAGAGCGTCCTGAAGCGTGGAATGCCATTGGATTTTGGTGTTTTTGAGCAGGAACTGTTGTTTTTCGCGCAGTGCCTCGGAGATTTCCACGATGTGATAGCGGACACTGGAGCGTCGCAGCCATCCCAACCGTTTTTGGATCCCGGCTGCGAGCGCGCCGTTGCCTCCGCCGATTTCGATCCAATGGCGCGGACCCGGATGCTTGAGTTGCCTCGATGCCGCGCAGGCCCAGGAGGTGATTGCCGAGGCCAGAGCGGGGTGCATCGTCGCGGTCGTCGCAAAATCGCCACGTGCGCCTACGTCTCGAATATTCCGCGCGTAGTAACCGCGTTCGGGGTGGTAGAGCGCCTCTTCCATGAAGCGGGCCACGCTCCACCCGGTTGGCATGCTCATGCACCCACCTGACGGAGCAGGATATGAATCGTTTCAATGAACTCCATCGAGCGCAGGAAGACCTGGCGGGCGAAGCCGCGCAGGGAAACCTGAGGGGCGGCAAGGATGAGCAGCGCCGATAGGATGAGGAGGTTCATCAGATAGATCAGGACGAGCGAGAAAAACACGCCGCCGTACGTGAGGTCACTCTGACCTTTCGGAATCATGACGCACGTAAAGCTGAGGTGGAATGCCCAAGTGACGCCAACTGCCGCGTAGAGGATCGTGCGATACGGCCAGACATCGGTGAACACTCCGGCCCAGCCGAACAGGCAGATGACAAGCACACTGTAAATCGGCAGAAAGTAGGGTGCGAGGGCGATCCACGTGTTCAGTCGGTTGGCGACGATGAATCCGCCGCGGGTGTCGACATGGATGCGACTGACGCGGCCCCCCATCATCCAAACCATGATCGCGTGCGTGATTTCGTGTCCGAACACGTACAACCACAATGGTCGGGGCAGACCGACGAACGCGACCATCCACAACACGACCCCCAACGCAAAGAACCAGAACTCCTCCGTCAGCCAGAATTCCCCGTGAATCGTCGCGCGGGCGAACGTCGTGAAAAATGCCTGGGTAAGGATCCACGCCACCGGGAGCAGGAAAATCCCGACGACGAGTTTCACCCATCGCTTGGGTACCCGAACGGCCTCCGCGCTATGGAAAGCAGCCCCTGCATCCGCCGTCGTGTGGAGGCGCATGCGTCGTTTGCGTCGGGTGCCGCCTGCCATTCGCGTGTTCGTCAGGAACGGCCCATGTAGGTGCCGGTCCTGGTATCGATCTTGATGGTTTCGCCCTCCTTGATGAAGAGCGGGACATTGACCACTTTGCCGCTTTCGAGCTTGGCGGGCTTCTGAACGTTGTTTGCGGAATCTCCGCGGACGCCTTCTGCGGATTCGATCACCTTGAGGTTGACCGATGCAGGCAACTCGACCTGTGCGGGACGGCCTTCGATGCTCAGCACTTCCACCTGCAGGTTTTCGACGAGGTAATCCTTAGCCTCTGCCAGCAATTCCTCATGCAGCGTGATGCTCTCGTATGTCTCGGGGTCCATGAAATGGTATCCCTCGTGGTCCTTGTAGCTGAACTCAATGGACTGGCGGCTAAGTTCGACGAGATCGACTTTTTCGGTTGAGGAGAATCGGATATCCGCGGTTTTGCCGGTGCCGATGTAGCGCACGATCGCCTGGACGAACGCGCGGAGATTACCCGGGGTGCGGTGTTGAACTTCGAGGACGATCGCCGGGTTGCCGTTGTACCGGATCGCCATGCCTTTGCGTAAGTCGTTTGCTGCTGCCATAGGAGAATCTTCAATGGTGACAGAAAACCGGCTGCGAACCGAACCTTTTTTACGGGGATTACGACGGGTTCGGTGAGCTCACGCAAAGACGCGAAGACCCGAATGGGCGAAGATGGCGGATGCGGTTTCGTCTCGAACCGAGAACTCCGCGCTTTTCGCGTAGCGCGAACGTGGTATGCTTTTGTCATGAAGCGCGTATGGTCGGTTTGCGTGGTCTTGGGCGTATTGAGCGTGTTGGTGGCAGTGGGGCCATCCGTGTTTGCCCAGGAGGATGGCGAGTTTGTCGCACCCACTCAGCCGACGCCGGGAGAAATCGAACCCGCTGTCGAATCGGACCGGCCTTCCATTGAGGGGATCGTGGCGGCGATCTTCAAAACACCGCGCCCCTTGCAACTCATCAATCCCCTCGCCCCGAAAAGCTATGGGAACGGCGAGAAGTTTGTCTCAAAGGACCCCAACGATCCCGGCAAGCCGCAGGGTCTGATTGTGCTCTCGCTTGAGTGGTGAGCGGCTGACCCTCGCGTATTTTTGCGCGACGTACCTCAAGCCGGAGATGCGCCACATCTACCGGCAGGTGACCGGCCAATCGCGGTATCGTCCGATCGTCCTTGCGCAGAAGTTGGAGAACCTCGGCGCGTTCCCGTTCGATCCGATTCATGTGATTCGGAGATCTTCCCTGCGTCCGATTTTCCGAATGGGCGAGCACCGACTCGGCGGGGGGCCCTGGCAGATCTCTCCGGGAGAGGCGCGGCGAATGGTCGCCGCCATCGAGGCGGAGGACGCCCGCTTTTTGCATGTCTTTTTCGGAACGGCTGCTGTCCATCTTCTTCCGCTGTTTCGACGATTGAAGGTTCCCCTCGTGATCTCGTTCCACGGTGCGGATGTCGCGGGCTCGATCCGCTCCCGACGCTACGCGACGGCAGTCGCCGAGATGTTTGACCGTGCCGCGCGTGTCACCGCCCGGTCACAGGCGTTGCTCGATGAAGTGGAGCAAATGGGATGCCCACGGGAAAAGCTCACGCTTCAGCGAACCACGGTGCCTTTGCCCGACGGAGCCGAGTTGCCCGCGAACCCGGAGAATGGAGCGTGGCGGATCATCCAGGCCGCACGGTTAATTCCCAAAAAGGGCATCGAGTTTTCGCTGCGTGCGTTTTCCGAGTTCCGGCGTTCGGCTCCAAATGCACGCCTCGTGATTGCCGGGGAGGGGCCGCTGCGGAAGGAACTCGAATCGCTCGCCGCCGCGCTCGAGGTCTCGGATGCAGTCGAGTTTACCGGATTTCTTGACCAGGCGGCGCTGCAGGGTCGCCTGGAGGGCAGCCACGTTTATCTGCATCCGAGTCAGACCGTGCAGGGCCGCGATCAGGAAGGTGTTCCGAACGCCATGCTGGAGGCGATGGCTTTCGGGTTGCCGGTCGTGGCAACGTGTCATGGTGGAATTCCCGAGGCGGTGCGGAATGGTCAGGACGGGATTCTCGTGCCCGAGGGTGATGTCGATGCGATCGTTCGCGCGCTGTGCCAAATCACCGGTCAGCCCGCCGCATACAAGGCATTTTCCGTGTCGGCGCAGGAACGCGTTCGCACAGAGTTTTCGGAACAGACGGACGTTTACGAGGATTTGGTCGGGACAGCGCAATGTCCCACTCCCTTAAGGAAATAGACTCCGCAAACCTTCGGGTTAGGGACTCAAGCCCCCGGTTCAGTTCGGGTCTGGAGACCG
>Ga0247837_1002894_pt1 | contig 31195 bp, 28 predicted proteins | sample LaCtaG_2_FD_187115 | JGI IMG/M metagenome (GOLD analysis project Ga0247837, IMG submission 187115) | Freshwater microbial communities from meromictic Lake La Cruz, Castile-La Mancha, Spain - LaCruzMarch2015_14.5m | ecosystem: Environmental > Aquatic > Freshwater > Lake | place: Spain: Castile-La...
CAGTTGCCCACCGCCCGTCCGCGTGTCCCTTGCGGAGATCGCGAGGGCTGCGGGAACGGGGTACGAACTCGTGTTCTTTGGTTTGCTCCGGGAGCGGCTGCGCGAGGTGCTGGTTTCCTCGACCGAGCAACTTGAGCTTTGCGATCTTCAGCCTTGCGTCAAGCTGTTGCATTCTGCACGGCATTGGAAACGCGCCTGTTCCGGACTGCGCGATGAGATCGTGGAATTCGTGCGCCGCGAGATGGATGCCACCGGGAGGAGCGACGGTTTTTCGCTGCAACTGCGATGACCCTATTTGAACGCATCATCGCGAGGGAGATCCCCGCGGAGATCGTCTGGGAAGACGCGGATTGCATCGCGATCCGCGACATCGCGCCCCAGGCGCCGGTGCATGTCCTCGTGATTCCAAAAAAACGCATCGTCCGCATCGGCGAGGCAGAACCGACAGACGCGGACCTTTTGGGCAAACTGCTCCTTACCGCCGCTCACGTTGCCCGCTTGGAAGGTCTCCAAGGCCTGGAGGGAAGCGGATTTCGCGTGGTGATCAACAACGGCTCCGACGGCGGAGAAACCGTCCCGCACTTGCATCTTCACGTCTTGGGCGGACGCGCCCTGGGCTGGCCCCCGGGCTAGCGTGCTTAACCAAACGGAGAACGGGTTTTCCAACCCGTTGCCCTCCAAAAAACCGATGCCGCGGTTGCAGCATCTCGATACGGGTTGCCGTATACTCAAATACTGCATACCGTAAACCCGATGAAGACCACCATCGATCTTGGCGACAGTCTGGCAGCGTCGTTGAAAGCGAGAGCGGCGCGAGATGGGATTTCCATGCGTGCTGCGGTCCATGAAGCACTCCGTCTTTGGCTGAAGGCCGAGCCCGAGGTACCTCATCGTATCTCAAGCGATATTGGGTTGATGACCGGCAAAGGTCTCACGGCGGAGGCTTCATCCGCCAGTTGGGATGAGCTTCGCGCCCTGAGCTACGACGAGAAAATCTGAGGCCGTCTTGGATGATTGCGCTCGACACCAACATCCTCGTCTATGCCCACAGGCGGGATTCGGCATTTCACGTTCCGGCTCTTGAAACGCTGGCCCGGCTTGGCAACGGAACGGCTCATTGGGCCATTCCGTGGCCGTGCGTCCACGAGTTCCTCAGTGTCGTCACGCATCCGCGCATTTACCTCCCGCCCACACCCATCGAAACGGCTCTCGACTTCTTGGAGAACTGGCTTCAGAGCAAGTCGCTTTTCCTCCTCTCCGAGGGAGACACGCACTTCGGTCAGTTATCACGACTCGCGCGCGAGGCCAAGCTCGCTGGTCCGAGAGTGCATGATGCGCGCATTGCGGCGCTCTGTATCGCGCATGCTGTGGAGGTTCTCCTCACCGCTGACCGGGACTTTTCCCGCTTTCCGGCTCTCAAAACCAGGAATCCACTGATCTGAAAGGTGGATCTAAAACGGTTTGTGTCGGCGTGCCTCCGTTGCATTTATAGAAAGCGCCCCGAAACAGGGTTGTTCCCGGCAGCCCCTTGAACCAGACTTCCGTCTCATGCGAATCATCATCCTTGACGGGCGAACGCTCAATCCCGGCGACAATCCTTGGGACCCTCTCATCGAATTGTGCGAACCGGGAAACGTGGTCGTCCACGACCGCACCGCCCCCGAGGACGTGGTAACCCGCAGCGCGGGCGCCCAGATTGTCATTACAAACAAAGTGCCGCTCACGCGGGCCACCCTCGAGGCACTCCCGGATTTGCGTTTCATTGCGGTGACGGCCACCGGGCACAACGTCGTGGATTCCAAGGCGGCCCGGGAGCGGGGCATTCCCGTTTCCAATGTTCCGACGTATGGGACCGACACCGTTGCGCAGCATACATTTGCGCTCCTGCTGGAGCTTTGCCATCGCGTCGGTCTGCACGCGGCGTCGGTTTCCGCGGGCGAATGGCAGGCGTGTCCGGATTTTTGCTACTGGAAATCCCCGTTGATCGAATTGAAGGGACGCCAGCTTGGGATCGTCGGGCGCGGGCGGATCGGACAACGCGTGGCCTCCCTCGCCGCGGCCTTCGGAATGCACGTCCGTTTCGCAAGCACCTCACAACCGGACGGATCCGGAGACATGCCCTCCATTGGCGAACTATTCGCTGAATCGGATATGGTTTCCCTTCACTGCGCTCTTACTCCGGCCAACGAACGCTTCGTCAATGCACCGCTCCTCGCACGCATGAAGCCCTCCGCCTTCCTGATCAACACCTCACGCGGTCAACTCATCGATGAGGAGGCCCTCGCCGCGGCACTGGAAGCCGGCGTGATCGCTGGCGCGGCGACAGATGTACTTTCCAAGGAACCTCCCGTGGAAGGTCACCCGCTCATTGGCCGTGCAGACTGCATCGTGACGCCTCATATGGCGTGGACAGGACTGCAAGCCCGTTCGGCGTTGATGACGACCACTATCGAAAATGTGAAAGCCTTCCTGCGGGGGGAACCGGTGAACGTGGTAAACGCATGAACCTAAATGCCGCACTTCAAATCCAAGGAAGAGCTGATTTCACCATGAAGGGCATGAAGAGCATGAAGGAAAGGGCTGAAAAGACGCATCACCTGAGGCATCTAGGGTGAATGGTTCGATGACGGTGCTGAATCAGGATATCATCGCCCCGGGTGGGCAGGAACATCTCGAGAAACTGCGGACATTCCCTTGGGGGAATTCATCGAGTGGCACGGCATTTTCCCGTTTCTACAAGAACCGCCTGGTGCACCGGTACAATTTGCTGATCGACCCCGCCGCGCGCGTTTTGGAGATCGGCTGCGGGAGTGGGGATTTACTGAGTGGGATCCGTGCGGCGAAGCGCGTCGGCGTGGATTGTTCTCCAACGCAAATCGCCCACGGCAGGGAGCGCCATCCGGACCTTGATTTGCGCGAGGCGGTGGGCGAAACCCTTGAACTCCCCGGCGAGACCTTCGACGTGATCATTCTGTCCGACACGCTGAACTACGCCGCGGACGTGGAAGTCCTTCTTCGGCGACTTCACGCCGTCTCGCACGGATCAACGCGCGTTTTGATCAACATTTACAACACCTTTTGGCGGCCGATCGTCGATGGCGCCCGCGCCTTGGGCCTCGCGGCGCGGCAACCGGCGAGCAACTGGTTATCGCGCGCGGATACGGTGAATCTCTGCGCCCTTGCGGATTGGGAGGTTTTCAAATCCTTCGGCGACATTCTCGTTCCCGCACCACTTGGCCCTCTGTCCTCATGGATCAATCGTTGGGTTGCCCCATGCGTGGGTTGGGCGTGCCTCACGACATTCGTGATCGCCCGCTCGCGGCGCACGGAACCCGCGAAGCCGCGTCGAGTTTCCGTGATCATCCCCGCGCGAAACGAAGCGGGCAACATTCCGCATGCCCTGGAACGAATCCCCCCGCTCGCCGAAGAAACCGAGCTGATTTTTGTGGAGGGCCATTCAAAGGACAATACGTGGGAGGTCATTTCCAACCTCCCGGACCACTTTGCCCACGGGCCCGTGATGAAGATGCGCCAGACGGGAAAGGGGAAAGGAAACGCGGTGATCGAAGGCTTTCAGGCTGCCACGGGTGAGATCGTGTTGATCCTCGACGCCGACCTCACCATGCCGCCGGAAGACCTACCCAAATTCGTGAATGTCCTCGCCTCCGGGAAGGCAGATTTCGCAAATGGAGTGCGGCTCGTTTATCCCATGCACGAGGAAGCGATGCAGTTTGCCAACCTCTGCGCAAACAAGGGATTCAGCCTTATCTTCTCGTGGCTCCTCGGTCAGACCGTCAAGGATACGCTCTGCGGCACCAAGGCCCTCTGGCGGCACGACTACGATCGCATCCATCGAAACCGCGCGTATTTTGGCGACTTCGATCCGTTCGGGGATTTCGATCTGCTCTTCGGGGCGGACAAGCACAATTTGAAGATCATGGACGTCCCCGTCCGCTACAAAGAACGGTTCTACGGCGAAACGAACATCCAGCGGTGGAAGCACGGAGTGATTCTGCTCGGCATGGTTGCGGTTGCCGCCAAGCGATTGAAATGCGTGTGAGGACCGCCCTCGTCGCGCCCGACAAGTTCAAGGGATCGCTCCCCGCCGCAGAGGTCGCCGAGGCGATCCGACGAGGAATCGCTTCGGTTCGGCCGGAATGGCGCGTCGTTTGTTTGCCCATTGCGGACGGCGGAGAAGGGACGACCGACGTCGTCGCCGCCGCGTGGGGCCTTCCCGTGATCCACATCGATTCTTCCGATGCAAACGGCCGCCCTCGGACCGGGGAGGCGGCGATCCGCGGGAGCGAAGCAGTGTTTGAAATGGCAACTGCTGCGGGGCTGCGCTGGATTGAACCCGGCGAGCGCGATCCTTGGCGGGCAAACACGTTCGGGGTGGGTCAGATCCTGAGGAAGCTGCGCGAGCGCGGCGTTCGTGACGTGCGGGTAGGTCTTGGCGGGAGCGCGACCAACGACGCCGGCGTGGGGATGGCCGCGGCGCTGGGATTCGGATTTCTCGACAAGAATGGGAGTTTCGTCGACCCCGTCCCACGCGAGTTCCACCGGATCGCCCGCGTGTTGCCCCCTGCTGAGCCGACGGCTCTCTCCGTCACGGCACTCTGCGATGTAGAGAATCCGCTGCTCGGAACCAACGGCGCCAGTGTTGTCTACGGGCCGCAGAAGGGAGTGCGCGACGTCCACGGAATGGATGCTGCACTCGGGCATGTCGCGACCATCATCGAGCGCGATCTGGGAGTTTGCGTCCGTCACCACCCTGGGGCAGGGGCGGCGGGAGGTCTGGGATTTGGCCTTCTGGCCTTCCTCGGAGCGAATCTCGCGCCGGGATTCGACGCCCTTGCGAAGATGATCGATCTACCCGCCGCGGTCAGCGCGGCGGATGTCGTGGTGACGGGCGAGGGTCGGTTGGACCATCAGACGCTGTTCGGCAAAGGCCCTGCGGGTGTGGCGCGAATGGCGAGGTCACTTGGAAAGACTACGCTGGCGGTTTGTGGCAGCGTCGAGGAAGGGGTGGACTTCGCGGAGTCGTTCGATGCGGTCGCGCCGCTCGTGTCAGAGGGAACTCCGCTTTCCGCCGCGCTCGCCGAGCCCGAACGTTGGATCGAAGCTCGGGCCCGGAAACTTGCCCGGACGTGGATGGCTTAAATGCGAAACCGGAGTTTGAACCATGAAGAGCACGAAGAACATGAAGTTCGGAACGGGAGTAGCGCCGAACCCGATTTTTTCATATCAGATCCCCCAACATAGCCCTTCATGTTCTTCCTGCTCTTCATGGTGAATTCCCCTCGCGGCGTTCGGGTCAAACCTTGATGATCCAAGATACCGCAACGGAATCTCCGCGCGGGAGATCCTGAGATCCCCTCACCTCACCTCGCCGCAGGCAGCGTGAACGCAAAGCGCATGCCGCCTGTCGGCAATGCGTCGGCGCGGATCGTTCCCCCGTTCGCCTCGACAAATTCCTTGCAGATCGTCAACCCCAGCCCGAGGCCCTTCTCGCGGTCCGTTCCGTACGTTGAATAAAAGCGGTCCGGACGAAAGAGTTCCGCAGCTTGTTCAGACGAAACGCCCACGCCGGTGTCCTCCACCGCGATTTCCCAACATTCGCCTTTCGGGAATGCGCCGACCGTGACGCGTCCATCGGCCGGGGTGAATTTCAGCGCATTGGAAAGCAGATTGCGAAACACGGCCTGCAGTTGTTGAGGATCGGCATTCACCACGGCGGATTCGGGAACCTGGTTCTTCCAACGGATCCGTTTGGAATCGGCAGCGGGTTCAAGCAGGGCCATCGCCTCCGCCGCGGCTTCCGCCACCCTCAGCGAACGAGGTTGCGGTTGGATTCCCTGCCACTGCGCGGCCGACCACGTCAGGAGATTTTCCAAACAGGAGGACACCCGCTGGACGTCCTCCTGAAGCTCCACGTGCACGCCCTGAAAATCCGCCGCGTCGATGTCCCCTCGCTCCAGCGCTTCCAGGAACCCACGCAAGCTGGCCACCGGACCCCGCAGATCATGGGCCACGACCGAGAACAACTTCTCTTTTGCCTCGTTGGCCAGCCGAAGTTCCTCCGTTCGCGCCAACAGCGCGGCATGCTCCGCGTCGAGTTCTTGCTGAGCCTTTTGCAGGGTGAAATTGCGGGCCTCGATGGCCTTCTCATACCGACTCCCCAACCGCCGGAACAATTCCACCATGAGGCACGTCCCGGCAAGAAAGAGGAACACGTTGACCGCATATCGGATCGGGTCCACCACCACGTCGGTGACGTGGACGAGATTCACCATCTTGACCGTGAGAAACGCGACCGCGTTTGCGCTGGCGAGAATCCATCGCATGTTTGGCGAATCGGCCAGAAAGACGACTGCCACCAAATTAAGCAGGAGGTAATTCTCGGCTCCGCTCAGCACCGCGAGGCTCGAGAGAAAAAAGAGGGCCCCACCGCCGAGTGTGGCCACCAGAAATGCGACCCGATGCAGACTGATCGACGCGCAGAACAGCGAGGCGAGACCCGCAAAGGAGATCGCCACATTCCACCCCGCTGCGGACCACCGGCCTTGGATGAGGTTCGCGATGCCGAAACCCATCCCGAACAGAATCATGCAGATCGCGGCGGCATTAACCACGTAGCTGCGGCGCTTGATCAGGAAATTCATCGCAGGATCTACACCAATCGAGAGCGGCGATGCCCAGCCCGCGCTCGTGAGAAGCTCCTCATGATCGAACGACCACGAGAACCGCCCGCCTTGGACGTCGCCGCCCAGTGCCGGGGGAGTCACGGCATCCGGAGGAACGGGATTTCGGTTGGTTGACATGAAAAAGGAGTTCCTAAAAAGCGGCCTTCGAAAAATGCGAAAGCGCCTCCGTTGAATTCCAACGAAGATGATCACGGATACACCGGTACACGTAAAGTTTTGCCTTCCGAACGGCCTCCGAAAGGGAGTCCCCCAAAGCGAGGCCGCTGGCGATCGCGGCGGATAGCGTGCAACCGGTCCCGTGGGTACTGACCCCCGGAACGAACGGACCTTCAAAACGCTCCACTCCTTGCGCGGAAATCAGCAAATCGACCGCAATTTCACCCCGCAGGTGCCCGCCCTTCGCCAGGACCGCACATCCCGTGGAATCGCTGAGCGCCTTGCCGGCATCGGCAAGCGTTTCCACGTCCCGGATTGACCGACCGGTCAACTCACGGAGTTCATCCACATTGGGAGTTACGATCGTGGCCAGGGGAAAGACACGGCTGCGGTAAAGGGCAACCGCCTTTCGTTGCAACAGGAGATGACCGCTCGTGGCCACCATGACGGGATCGACCACCACCGGGAGCGAGGAATGTGCCGTTTTCGCAAGGGCGAGTTGGTCTGCAACCGCACCGACAAGCATCCCCGAGTAGAGCATCCCGGTTTTCACCGCTGCCACCGGGAAAGCACTCAGGGAAAGCGCAATCTGCTCACGCAGCACGGATTGCCGGACGCTTTGGATCGAACTGACACGCCCCGGCACCTCTGCCACGACGCAGGTCACGGCCGTCAGGGCATAGCAGCCATACGCGGAAATGGTCTTCAAATCCGCCTGAATCCCCGCACCTCCGGAGTTGTCGGAACCCGCAATCGTCAGCACGACCGGCGGCTGCCGAGGGTCAGCGTTCACTGCGGCGTAGAAGCAGGAGGTAAAGGAGATTCCCCAGCGACGCCACAAATGCGGCGACATAGGTCAGGGCGGCGGCGTCCAGCACGCGATTGACCCCGATGGCCTCCTCGCCCGGCTGGACGATGCCCATTTGCTTCAGGATAATCTTCGCCCGCCGCGAGGCATCGAACTCCACCGGCAGCGTGATCAATTGGAAAACCGTCAGGACCGCATAGCAGATGATGCCAAGCGTAATCAGATGGGTCATGTGGAAGAACAATCCCCCGAAGATCACGAATGGGAGCATCTGCGAGGCAATTTGCGTCACAGGAACGACCGCCATCCGCGCCTTGAGCGGGGCGTAGCTTGTCGCGTGTTGAATCGCGTGGCCGACCTCATGAGCCGCAATGCCAAGCGACGCAATCGAGGGCGTGCGATAGACCTCCGGGGAAAGACAAAGGCGTTTGTTCGTGGGATCGTAATGGTCGCCCAACGTCGTTGGAATCTCGACGACCTCCACATCGCGAATGTTCGCGGAGTTTAGAATCTCCCGGGCGGCTTCGGCCCCGGTGATCCCGGACGATGCCGCAATTTCCTTGTACTTCTTGAATGCGCCTGAAACACGCATCTGCGCCCACAGCCCCAGCAGCACCGGCACGCCCACGAGCAAAAGCCACATCGTCATGCCGGGAAAATAGCCCGGGAAAGACCGTTCGGAAACCGGAAAAATAATTGGGAAATTCCGGCCCCGCCTGCTCAGAGCTCCATCGGTTTCGGACAGCGGCTGAGCACTTGATTGCCATCCACCCCAACGCAAACAACGTCCTCATGGCGGACGCCACCCAACCCGGGCACGTAGATCCCCGGCTCAACCGTGACCACCTGACCCGTCCGGAGACGACCGGCACTAATGCGAGGCGCCTCGTGAATCTCCAGACCCAGGCCATGTCCGAGTCCGTGGAAAAATCCCGTCCACTTGCCGTCCCGGATTTCGGTCGGGTAACCCGCCGCCGCAAAATCGCGCACGATCCCCTCCTGCAACGCACCGCCTTCGACTTCGTTCGCAATGGCACGCAGGGCCTTTCGCTGACCCGAAAGACACGTCTTCCAAAGGTGACGTCTCGCATCGGAGAGTCGACCGCGCGACACGGTTCGCGTGAGATCCCCGAAATAACCGCTCTCCGCCGACCGGGGGAAAAGATCAATAATGATCAGTTCCCCGGCGCGGAGGGGTCCGCTCCCCCGCTCATGGGGATCGCATGCCTGATCGCCACCGGCGACGATGGAGTTCTTGGGGAGTGCGCCGGCACGAAGCATCGCGCAATCCGCTTCCGCGCGGAGAAGTTCGCTGGTGAGCACGGCGTTCCCCCACCGCAGCGTTCCGTCACCGGACGGGTTGGCAGCCCTTAATACTTCGAACGCCCGCGCCATCCCCGCTTCTGTCATTCGGAGGGCGGCACGGAGGGCGCGAACCTCGTCATCCGACTTCGTTTCGCGCTCCGGCCAAAAGCTCCCGTCGGTTGTCTCCAGGCGAATCCCCGCTTTTTCCATGTTCCGAGCGAGACGAAGCGGAAAATCGGCGGGAACCGCGACCCGGACGCACTTCCTAGACTTCAGAAACGCGGCGAGCACGTCATGCAGCGGTGGCCGCGTGCGGCGGCGACCCTTCACCTTGGACTCTTCATTCGACCAGGACAGCACCTCATCGACGCGCGCGGTGCGCCGACCCCGGTCGATCTCCAGATCACTCAACAAGATCGTTCGGCGTCCCGATTCCTCCAGGAAAACAAACGGATCCGGTGCAAAGAAATGAGTCGCATAGAGCAGGTCCGCGCAGGATTCACTGTCCGCAACAATCAACTTGGGCAACGGCATCACAAAAGCCTCGCGAGTTCCGCGCTAAAACTCCACGGAATTTGAATCCAAACACCGCCCCAACGGGTTTTGCAGACATTCTGCGAGAAATTTTTCTACCGCCGCACGCGCCCATTGTCCCCCGGGGCCACGCACGTTCCAATCGAACGCATGCGTCGCCCATGGGAGCTCTTCGTACGTGCACGGAACGCCAATGGCGCGGAGCCGACGGAAGAACCGGCGACTTTGCCTCACCCAAACGAGTTCGTCGCGCTTTCCGTGGAGCAGCAGGAAAGGGGGGCTCGCTGGCGTCACCAAGTGGAAGGCCGACGCATCGCGATAACTCCCGGGGACGGCATCGAGAGGTCCCCCAAGGTAGGACCGCAGCAGGGCGAGCGAACGCAGGATGTCGTTCTCGTCCCCGTGTCGATACGCGAACTCCATATCGAACGGCGCGTAGAAACAGATACATCCCAAAATCCCCTTCACCTCCCCACTCACGGCCACGACAGAAGCGATCTGACCACCAGCCGAACGACCGAAAAGAACCAGACGGGCGGGGTCGATTCCGAGATTGTCGGATTCCGCCTGCAGGTGGCGGATGGCGGCGATGACGTCCTCGCGAGGCGCCGGCCATTGGTCGGCGGGGGCGAGGCGGTAGGACACGGAGGCCACGTGCCAGCCCCGATGCGTCCACAGGCTGTCCCAGCCGACGTTCTCATCCGTGCGGCCGGAAACCCATCCACCCCCGTGCACGACCACCATACACGGGCGGGGTTCCGCACCACCCGACGGGAAAAAATCGATCTCCAGATCGCCCCCTGGCCCTGGGAAGGTCAGACGTCGAAGCGGCGGCGCGGCGAGCCCCCTCAGGGAAAAAGCGACCGTCGCCCGGACCTTGCGCCCCCGGCGTTTCGCCAGTCGCCTGGCGGTGACCAACGGAATGCACAACAGCGCCGCCTCCACCAGCAGCACCCCTTCCAGAATCCCGGGAGCCCCCACCGGGAACAACGCCACCGCTACCGCAGCCACGGCAAGCCAGTGGCCGTACTCCATCACCACCACACGCAGGAAAAACAACGGGAAGACATTCACCCGTCGGCCTCCGATCACCCAAACGAGCGCAAGCAGGACCGCAGTGCCAGCCTTTACCGCTGCCATGAAGGCCTCACGCCACGGCCCCTTGAAGACACCCCGTGGTGAGGGCGGAGTCCGCATCGTACGCGAGGTTCGGCCTGAGCCACCGCTCGATTTCCGGGACCGGCATGCCTTTGCGTTCGGCATAATCTTCCACCTGATCGCGGCCGATCTTGCCCACGCCGAAGTACTTTGCCGTGGGGCTGGCCAGATACAAACCGGAAACCGAACTCGCCGGGTACATGGCCAGATTTTCGGTCAGGCGGATTCCCGTGCGCTCCTCCGCCTCCAGCAAACGGAACAGTTCCCATTTCTCCGTGTGATCCGGGCAAGCCGGATAACCCGGCGCCGGCCGAATGCCCCGGTAGCGCTCGCGGATGCACTCCTCGTTCGTCAGATTCTCGTGAAGACCAAATCCCCACAACTCGCGCGCCTTCTTGTGCAGACACTCCGCAAACGCCTCCGCAAATCGGTCGCCCAACGCCTTCACAAGCAACGCCGAATAATCATCGTGCTTTTCCTCAAACTCCCGGGCGAACGCCTCGATGTCCGACCCCGCCGTCACCGCAAATGCACCGATGGCATCGATCCGGCCGCTTTCCCGGGGCGCGACAAAGTCCGCAAGCGCATAGTTCGGCTGTCCCTTCGGCTTGCGCATTTGCTGGCGCAGCGTGTGCAGAATGGCCACACGTTCGGAGCGATCCTCGTCCGCATATAGCTCGATGTCGTCGCCGACGGTGTTCGCCGGCCAGAACCCCCAGACGCCACGCGCGGTGAATCGCTTTTCGCGGACAATCTGCTCCAGGAGTCGCTGGGCATCCTCAAAGAGTTCCCTCGCCTGTGGCCCGATCTCCGGATCATCGAAGATTCCGGGATAGCGCCCCCGGAGTTCCCAAGACTGGAAAAACGGCGACCAGTCGAAGTAGCCCACCAGTTCATCCAGCGGGAAGGCATCGAAGGATCGCAAACCATACGCCGCGGGAAGCGCAATGTCCGCCGCGGCCCAATCGACTTTCTCCGCACTGGCGCGAGCTTCCTCGATCGGCAGCGTATCCTTTACCGCGTGCTTCGCCTCGTGCTGTTCGCGGACGCGCTCGTTGTCCGTCGCCACTTGCGCGCGGTACTCCACGCGAACACTTTCGTCCTCCGCCAGAAGCTTCCCTGCCACGCCAACGACGCGCGAGGCGTCCAGCACGTGAACAACCGGATGCGCGTACTGCGTGGCAATCTTGACCGCCGTGTGCGCACGACTCGTGGTGGCCCCGCCAATCAGCAGCGGCACGTCGAAGCCCTCGCGGGTCATCTCCCGGGCGACATGCACCATCTCGTCCAGCGAGGGAGTAATGAGTCCGCTCAATCCGATGCAGTCCGCCTTCTCCGCCCGCGCGGCTTCCAGAATGCGGTCGCAGGAGACCATCACGCCCAGGTCGATGACCTCGTAGTTGTTACACGCGAGCACCACACCCACGATGTTCTTGCCAATGTCGTGAACGTCTCCTTTGACCGTGGCGAGCACGATTTTCGCCCGTTGCCGGGCGTCCGGGTTCGCCGCTTTTTCCGCCTCCATGTACGGCAACAAAACGGCAACGGCTCGCTTCATGACGCGGGCACTTTTCACCACCTGCGGGAGAAACATCTTGCCGGCCCCGAAAAGCTCGCCGACGACCTTCATGCCGTCCATCAGTGGACCCTCGATCACGTCGAGCGGGCGCTTGTGTTGCAGCCTCGCCTCCTCGGTGTCCCCGTCGATAAACTCCACGATCCCCTTGACCAGCGCGTGTTTGAGCCGCTCCGCAACCGGCTGATCGCGCCATTCCTCCTGGACCTTTTCCTCCTTGCGATTCGTCCCGCGCAGACCTTCCGCATAGGTGACCAACCGCTCGGTCGCGTCAGGCGACCGATTGAGTAGCACATCCTCCACGCGCTCGAGCAAACCGGGTTCGATCTCCTCGTAAACGGCAAGCTGACCGGCATTGACAATCGCCATGTCGAGCCCGGCCCGAACGGCATGGTAAAGAAACGCCGCGTGCATGGCCTCGCGCACGGGGTTGTTTCCACGGAATGAGAAGGAGATATTGCTCAACCCCCCGCTCGTTCGCGCGAGGGGAAGCGTCGCTTTGATCTCCCGAACCGCCTCGATGAAATCGACCGCGTAGTTGTTGTGCTCCTCGATTCCTGTGGCGACTGTCAGGATGTTCGGATCGAAAATGATGTCCTGTGGCGGGAACCCGATCTTCTCCGTGAGGAGCTTGTAGGCGCGGGTGCACATGGCCACTTTTGCGGCGCGGTCCGCCGCCTGACCCGTTTCATCGAACGCCATCACGACCACTGCGGCGCCGTACTGACGCACCTTCCGGGCGCGCTCCAGGAAGACCTCCTCGCCGTCCTTCAGGCTGATCGAATTGACAATGCACTTCCCCTGCAGACAGCGCAAACCGGCCTCGAGCACACTCCATTTCGAGCTGTCGATCATGATCGGCACCTTGGAAATCTCAGGCTCCGAAACGATCAAATGGAGGAACTTCGTCATGACGTCCTCGCTGTCGATCATGCCCTCATCGACGTTGATATCGATAATGTTTGCCCCGTTTTCGACCTGCTGACGCGCAACCGCCAACGCGCCGTCGTAATCTCCGGCGAGAATCAGTTTCGAGAATTTCGGCGACCCGGTGACGTTTGTCCGCTCTCCAACCAGGAGGAACGGGGTGAGTTCGCTCACGTTCAACGGCTCCAGCCCGCTCAGGCGCAGCCGGGGTTCGATCGATGGAATCTTCCTCGCCGGGTGCCGTTTGGACGCCTCCGCGATCGCGCGAATGTGATCCGGCGTCGTCCCGCAACATCCGCCCACCACATTGACCCAACCCTCCGCGGCCCACTCCTCCATCACCGCGACCATGTCTGCCGGTGACTCGTCGTACCCGCCAAATGCGTTCGGCAATCCGGCGTTCGGATAGACACTCGTGTAGCAGTCCGCAAGGCCGGAAAGCTCCTCCACATGCTGGCGCATCTCCCGCGGTCCAAGGGCGCAATTGATCCCCACCGAGAGCGGCTTGGAATGCGCAACGGAGTTCCAGAAGGCTTCGAGGGTCTGACCCGACAACGTCCGACCGGAAGCATCCGTGATCGTCACCGAGATCATCACCGGAACTCGCGAACCCCGGGATTGGAACGTCTGTTCAACGGCAAAGAGCGCCGCCTTGGCGTTGAGCGTGTCGAAGATGGTTTCGACGAGCAGGGCGTCGACTCCGCCCTCGAGCAACGCATCCACCTGTTCCGCATAGGCGCGAACGAGGTCGTCAAAGCTCACCGCGCGATAGCCGGGGTTGTTGACATCCGGGGACATCGAACCGGTGCGGTTGGTGGGTCCGACGGCTCCGGCGACGAAGCACGAGCGGTCCGGATTTTCGAGCATGAAGGCGTCGACCGCCTCGCGCGCCACGCGGGCGGCGGCGAGGTTGAGTTCGCGGGCGAGGGCCTCCATGCCGTAATCCGCTTGTGAGATCGACGTGGAGTTGAACGTGTTGGTTTCCACGATATCCGCGCCGGATGCGAGATACTGCGTGTGGATTTCGCGGATCGTGCCGGGCCGGGTCAGACAGAGGAGGTCGTTGTTTCCTTTGACGTCGCGGCCGTAGTCGGCAAAGCGCTCTCCTCGATAGTCCTCCTCGGTGAGCGAGTACTTCTGGATCATCGTCCCCATGGCGCCGTCGAGAATCACGACGCGTTCGTGAAGCAATTCTTCCAGGGAGCGGCGACGAGGCCGCGCTTCTGTGTCGATTCCGTTACTCATTGGATATTGGACGTCCTTCGGCGATAGTGGAGGGTATAAATTCATTGGAAAAACCCATCCCCTCCCCATGATTACGATTCATTTTCAAATTCTGCCGCCAATCTCCCACTCTGCCGAACCGATGCGAATCTGCGGCAACCTCGCGGAACTCGGCGAATGGGATACGGAACAGGCGCTGCGGCTCGAGTATCGGGCTCCGTTCCATGTCGGTCAGGTCGAGGTTCCCGAAGGCACCCACCTCGAGTACAAGATCGTTCGCGATGCATGGGAAACCGAAGCCGTCGACGCCTACGGTGACGTTCCGGTGAACCTGCTGCACGAGGCGTGGTTCGACATCACGCTGCACCACGTCGTTGCGGATTGGAAGGATCGATTCAGCGGCAGGGTTTCCACCGAGAAGATCGAGTCGAAGCGTCTCGCAGGGAGCCGGGACCTCCTCGTTTGGATTCCGCCGTCCTATCACTCGGACAACGCCCGATTCCCCGTGCTCGTGATGCATGACGGCGACAACGTGTTTGATCCGACCACCAGCGTGATCTCGGGGGTCGACTGGGCCGCAGACGAATGGGTGGCGTCGATGTCCTCCAGCGGGCGGCTTCCTGAAATACTGATCGTCGCCGTGCGCCACCCGGAGGGATTTGCGGAGGATGGGGTTTCGATGCGCGATTTCGATCTCTCTCCGCAGCTCGGAGGCGAAGCCTATGCGGCCTTTATCGCCGAGGAACTCATCCCGCATATCGACACCCATTATCGAACGAAAGCCGAACCCGAATCTCGCATTCTGGCGGGAGCCGACTTGGGCGGTTTGATTTCTCTCCACACCGCCCTCCGGTATCCGGGCGTTTTTGGATCGATTGCGTGTCTTTCGACCGCTTTCGAGGACGTCAGTGAAACGCCGCCGCAGTACGCGCAGTCGCTGCGGGTGCTCGAGGAAGTTCCGGCGCTGCCGGAGCGGCTTCGGGCCTACTTCGACTACGGAACGGAAGCGCGTGACGAATGCTACGAGGGCTACCATCGCATGCTGGGCGAAATTCTTCGGTCGAAGGGCTGGCGCGACGGCGAGACGTTTGACATTCGGCGGATTCCGGGTGGAAGCCATGATGAACTTTCGTGGCGTCAGCGTTTCGGTGCCGCGCTGGAATTCCTTGTTCACGCCGCAGCGTGATCTGAGCGCGCCGAAACCGCACGGGACGCGGCCAGTGCAGCAATGGCAAAACAGGCGGTAAACAGAAGATCGCTCACAAACGAGTTGCGGAAAAACACCCAAGTCGGGGCATATCCCGGAACGCCAACGGTCAACGCCTGAACCCAGCCCGCCCCCGATTTGGCATACGCGGAGTTTCCCAACCACTCGACCGTGTTCGTGATCAAGTAAAACGCGACCGAGTTCACCGCCGCAGCGCCCAGCACCATTCCGAAGTTTTCCTTCCAGCCCCTCAACGCCCAACCAAAAAGTCCCGCGCCAGCATAGCACGCCAACAGGATCACGCTGACCCCGTTGAACATCGGCTGTCCGTAGAGCGTATTCAGGATCGCGTCGGAGATCGCCAACGCCACGATCGGAGCCACGGCTGACGCGAGCGCACCCCAAGGCAGAAACACCGCCCCGCAGAAAGCGACAGCCATCACCGGGGAAAAATTCGGGAGAACATCCGGCGCCCAAACCATCCGAACGACCCGATAAAATGCCGCCAAAAACAGGGCAGCCAAGAAAAAAAGGCTCAAAGTGGATGTCGAAGACTGTTTCATAAAATGCAACCGGACCGGAATACACCGCGCACCAAGCAAGATATCTTGATATGTGTATGTTAGAAGAGAAAACTCAACTTTTCCGGTGAGACGACGAACCGATCAGCAGGCCGTCCAGCCACCATCAATCGAAAGGGCGGAGCCCGTGATGGACGCACCGGCCTCCGAACACAGGAAAAGGGTACTCTCTGCGACGTGCTCAACCGTCACGAAACTCTTGTTCGGATGTTTGGCAAGGATGATCTCGTCGATAACGCGATCATGGGGAATCCCGGCAACACGAGCCTGCTCCTCGATTTGGTTATCGACCACGGCGGTCCGGATGTAGCCGGGGCAAATGGCGTTGCAGGTAATGTTGTCCCGAGCGGTTTCGAGCGCGGTTACTTTGGTCAATCCGATGAGCCCGTGTTTGGCCGCGACATAGGCGGATTTGAAGGGCGATGCCACCAGTCCATGCGCAGAGGAGATGTTGATGATGCGTCCCCAACCACGGCTGCGCATCGACGGCAGGGCGGCCTTGGTGGTATGAAATGCAGCGGAGAGGTTCAGCGCGAGGATGATGTCCCACTTCTCCGTCGGGTAATCGTGAAGCGGAGACACAAACTGCATCCCGGCGTTGTTGACCAGGATGTCAATGCCACCGAATTCCGCGATGGAGGTCTCCATCAGCTCCGTGATCTGGGCCGGATCCGTGAGGTCAGCGGAATGATGAATCACCTGAACGGCGTGTTCCGCGACCAAATCCGCTTGTTGGGCATCGATGGTGGCGGCCTCGCCAAATCCATTAAGGACAATGTGGCAGCCCGCCCCGGCCAGTTGGCGGGCGATCTCCCGGCCAAGCCCGCTGGTCGATCCCGTGACCAGAGCGACTTTGTTTTTCAGGTGTGCTCTCATGCGTTCAGACCCGCTCCACGCAAAGGGCAATCCCCATGCCGCCGCCAATGCAAAGCGTGGCCAGGCCGCGTCTTGCGTCACGACGCACCAGTTCGTGCAGCAGGGTGGTGAGAATGCGTGCACCGGAAGCGCCGATGGGATGACCGAGGGCAATCGCGCCTCCGTTGACATTGACGCGATCCGCGTCCCATGCCAATTCCCGCGCCACCGCGCACGATTGTGCGGCGAAGGCCTCGTTGGCCTCGATGAGATCTACGTCCCCGAGTTCCCAACCGGCCTTGCGGAGCGCCGCCCGAGTGGCGCCCACGGGAGCGATTCCCATGATCGAAGGCTCAACTCCGGTGTTTGCCCAGGAGGCGACGCGCGCCAGCGGCGTCAGACCCCGACGCTGCGCATCCTCTTCACGCATGAGGACGAGGGCCGCCGCCCCATCATTGATTCCGCTGGCGTTGCCCGCCGTGACCGTGCCGTCCGCCTTCGCGAAGGATGGCCGGAGCGCTGCCAACGCCTCCTGCGTCGTTTCCGCACGAATCGTTTCATCCCGGGAAACCACCGTTTCGCCTTTGCGTCCCGGAACGGGCACCGGGACAATCTCCTTTTCGAAAAACCCCGCCGCTTGCGCCTTGGCCGCCTTTTGCTGAGAGGCCAGGGCGAAATCATCCTGGTCCTGGCGAGTGACGTTGAATTGACGCGCGACGTTCTCCGCCGTCACTCCCATATGGTAATCCTCAAAGACGTCCCACAGCCCGTCGCGGATCAGCGTATCAATCAACGCCGAGTCGCCGAATTTGATTCCCGTTCGCAGGAACGTGCAGTGCGGTGCCTGGCTCATGCACTCCTGTCCGCCCGCCACCACGATTGTGGAATCCCCTGCCAGCAGTGACTGGGTTGCCATCGCCACCGCGCGCAGGCCGGATCCGCAAACTTGATTGACCGTCATCGCCGGCACCTCCACGGGAATACCCGATGCGAGGGACGCCTGGCGGGCCGGGTTCTGTCCCGCTCCCGCTGTCAGCACCTGCCCCATGATCACCTCGGACACGTCGGAAGGTGCGACTCCGGCCCGAAGCAGAGCCTCGCCGATGGCCGCTTTGCCAAGTTGGTGCGCGGGGAGACTGCTGAGACTGCCACCGAGTCGACCGGTGGGTGTGCGGGCAGCGGATACGATGACGATGGCATTTCTCATAAATTGGGATTGGAGCAATGGCGGTCCGCGAAGGCGATAAACCAGTTCAACGCCTCGGGATTGGCGACCGCATCGCGACTGACGGCCTTTTCGACGGGCGTTCCCGCGAGGATGCGCTTGATGGGCACCTCGAGTTTCTTGCCGTTGAGCGTGTGCGGAATCTCCGGAACCTCGAAAATCCCGTCCGGAATATGTCGCGGGGATATCTCCTTCCGCAGGCGCTGATTGATCCGATCCTGCAAAGCGCCATCCAGGGAACCCCCCACCCGGAGCGCGACAAAGAGAAGTAGTTTATCGTCCCCCCCGAGCCGACTTGTATCAATGACAAGCGCCTCCGATACCTCGGGAATATCCTCAACTACGGCGTAGAACTCCGAGGTTCCCATCCGCACGCCGCCGCGGTTCAGGGTGGAATCCGATCGACCGTAGATCACCACCCTCCGGGCCGGTGCGCCAATTTCGATCCAATCCCCGTGACACCAAACCCCCGGATATCTTTCAAAGTAACTCTCCCGCAGCCGAACGCCATCTGCATCGTTCCAAAAGAAGATCGGCATGGAAGGAAGGGGTTCCGTCAGAACAAGCTCCCCGACCCTCCCATAAGCGTGCGTTGCGTCGTCGCCCCAGGATTCAACCTTTGCGCCCAGGGAAAGGCACTGCATTTCCCCGGCCCGCACGGGATCCTCCGGATGGCTGGTCACGACGGCCGTGCAGACGTCCGTCCCGCCGCTGACGGACCCCAACAGCAGGTCCTTTTTCACATCGCGATACACCCAGGCAAAGGCCTCGGTTGGCAGTGGCGCCCCGGTGGAACCAACGGACCTCAACGCCGCGAAATCCAGACTCGCTCCCGGGCGCAACCCTTCCTTCATGCATGCCACAAGGAACGGGGCGCTCGTGCCAAAATACGTTATTCTGTGTTTTGCCACAAAACGCCACAGAGCCATCAGATCAGGGAACTTGGGGCTCCCATCATAGATCACGATCGTCACCCCGGGGATCAGCAACCCGGAGATCAGGAAGTTCCACATCATCCAACCGGAAGTCGTGTACCAGAAAAACCGGTCGCCGCGCTGGAGATCGAGATGAAACAGTAGCGACTTGGCATGTTCCAGCAGGATACCGCCGTGACCCTGTACGATCGCCTTGGGCACTCCCGTCGTACCGGACGAATACAGGATCCAAAGCGGGTGGTCGAACGGGACGGGTTCGAAAACAAGAGTCGAGTTTTTGCTGCGGGACAGCAACTCCTCCCAACGATGCACCTGGACCGCGGGCCTCGCGGGCGGTGAAGCGAGGGCCGAGTCACCCGCCTGGGCGATCACGATCAAATGCCGGAGGGTTGGCAGTCCGGCGACCACCTCCTCAATGACCGACCTCCGATCGAAGAATTTACCGGCATAGCGGTAGGCTTCCACCGCCATGAAAACCTTGGGTTCAATCTGCACAAAGCGATCCAACACGCCGCGGCTGCTGAGTTCAGCAGGGCAATTGGTCCAGATCGCCCCGATGCTGGCGGTGGCGAGGAAGGCAATCAGAGCCTCCGGGGTGTTGGGAAAATACCCGGCCACCCGATCCCCGCGCTCCACGCCAAGCCCTCGCAAGGCACTCGCGATCGCCGCGACCCGCCGGGCGAGTTCCGAGCGCGAAATATCCTCGCTGAGACCTCGCTCGTCTTCGAAAAAGATCGCCGCATCTGACCCGTCCGCACGAAGGGCATGTTCCGCGTAGTTCAGCGTTCCCCCCGGGAACCATTCTGTCCCCGGCATCGTCCGAGTGCCAAGAGCCTGCACGGGTTCGCGGTGAAACCGCACCGGAAGAAACTCGGTCAGGGAACCCCAAAATCCCGGAAGGTCCGTGACCGACCACGACCACAGATCGGCATAGTTGGAGAACGTCAGCTTTTTCTCTTCCTCCAGCCAATGCCGGTACTTCGCCAGATTGGTCCCGGAACCCGCGATGGGATCGGGGCTCCAAAGAACATCGCCGGATCGAACAGGGGGAGAAATATCCATGGGTTTAATGAATTACCGGTTCTTTGCGTAAAATCCGTGCCCGGTCTTCCGCCCGAGATTTCCCTCCGCCACCAGGCGCTTCAGGAGATCAGGAGGTTCGTACATCGGGTCGCCGCTCGAGCGTTGGATCGCGACGACCGCATCGAGGATGACATCCAGCCCGGAGAAGTCCGCCGTTTCCAACGGTCCCATCTTATGGCCGCAACCCAGTCGCATCGCCCGGTCGATATCCGCGACGCTGGCCACGCCCCGCTCGACCAATCGGATCGCCTCGAGAATCGAGGCCAGGAGTAATCGATTGACGATGAATCCCGCATCGTCCCGGGACACGGCCACGGGCTCTTTACCCAAATCCCGGGCAAACTGGGTCGCTTGCACGATGGTCGCATCACTCGTCCTCTCGCCGCGAATCACCTCAACCAGTGCCATCAGGGGCACCGGTGCAAAGAAATGCAGTCCGCAAAAACGATCCTCCCGCCCGGTGCTACGTGCCAGTTGGCTGATCGGAATGGCCGAGGTGTTGCTGCAAAACATGATCGCTTCGGGCGCCATCCGATCCAAATCACGGAAGAGCGCCTCTTTAACGTCAAATCGCTCGGAAACCGCTTCGATCACAATCCCCGCCCTGACAACCGCGTCCAGATCCGGCGCTGTGGTGAGACGCGACAGAACCTCATCCGGCTCCGGGGCGCCGTCTGGTCGCTTCGCATGCAACTTCGCGACCGACCAGCGAATGCTCTCGAGTGCCCGCGAGATCGCTCCTTCTCTGGAATCGTAAAGTAAAACGTCGAACCCGGCCGCCGCCGCCGTCTGGGCGATCCCTCCCCCCATGAAACCAGCCCCGGCGATAAAGATGGATGGTCGGTCCACGGTTCAACTACGCCTCGATGAAGCAGCACAAAAATCGCGCCTGGGTCTTCCCCATCAGCTTAAGCGAATGGGGAATAGACGAGTCAAAATACAGGGAATCGCCGACCCCCATGACAAATTCCGCCCCGGCCAGCGAGAATGCGATCCTCCCGGCCAAAAGGTGAATAAACTCATGCCCTTTATGCTGAAACTTTCCTTCGGCATCACCCGGCGAAATCGTCAGCAGGAACGGCTCCACCGGCTTGCCCGGGAAATCCACCGCGAGCGCCTCATACGAGTAGCCAAGCTGCGTTCCATCGCAAACGACGTGCCTACCCTTGCCCTTTCGGGTCAGTACATAATCGACGGACCGCTCCCTCTCGCGGAAGAACTCCGAGAGATGAACCCCCAACGCACTCGATACAGCCAGAAGAGTAGAAATTGGGGACGAGGTTTGTCCGGTCTCGATTTTCGACAGGGCGCCTTTGGTCAGGCCCGCCCGACTGGCCACCTCATCCAGCGTCGCCTCGGAAGCAAGCCTCAGAGCGCGGATGTTTTTACCGATCTCCTGTTCGTTCACAGGAAACTTTGTATCCCATGAAGAAACATTCGTCAATTCTCCTTACCGCCGTCCCACCGCCCAACGGCGGCGTTCTTACGCCGCCAAGCGCGGCTCTGGCTGAGGCCCCGCGTGGTACTGCGAGGCATTTCCGCCGAACTTCGGATAGACGAACCGGGCGGCGATGGTGCGGTCACGAGTGAGACCCCGCCCCTCCCTGCGTCCCTCTGCTTTCAGGAGCTCAAGCGATGCACGCAGCAATGCCGAGCCCAGGCCTCGGTTGCGATACTCGTGCAGGATGCACGGACCCGTGATGAGGTGATTCTCCGCTTCCTCCCGGGCATCGATGACCGAGACCCCAATGATCCGAACCCCATGAAGCACGGCAAGCGTGTGTGCAGGATTCTCGAGGAACGTTTCGGCGATCGCCTTCTGCATGGCCGGCGCAACCGTTTTCATCGCATCAGACCAGCCAATATCGACCGCAAGAGAACTCTGCGCGACTTTACGAACGATCCCCTCCTCTTCGCGATCGACGGGGCGGATCGTGTAAGGCATCGGCGATGGGACAGGATGCTTCGCGAGTCGCTCCAAGTCCCACCGGAAGCGGGTCCAGCGGATCAATTGCATTCGGCTATCTTCGGCTTTCTTCGGAAGCTACGAAGCCCCCTCGTCATCTCGACACACCCACCACACGCAACCCAACAGAGCACCGGCGAAAATTGTGAAAGCTCCAAGCGTAAGCATAGATAAAAATTCGGAGCTCTTGTCTCGGGAATCGCGTGAGGAGTCAACGGCATTCGTGTGAAATCCATTCTGAGGTGCGCGTCGGGGATTTCCCCTACGCTGCCTCCCCAAGAGATACGGCAAAGAAATCTCGAAAGACGTCCCGATAAACAGACCGTTTAAAATCCACCACCCACTCCAGCCGAAAATCTGCGGGTCGAATCCATCGCACCGCATCGAACTCCCCCGCCTCGCAATCCTCGCGAAACACCCAAGTCTCCGCGAGCAAATCTGCGAGAAAATAGGTCTGTTCCTGACCGTCGAACCCGCGCTTCCGAACCCCCGGCGTAAAAAGGTATCGGTACGGCCCCTTCCGGTCCACCACCCGGTACTGCTCCGGCTGGAGACCGATTTCCTCGATCATTTCCCGCTCCAGTGCCTCGTCGGGGGATTCCCCGGGGTCAATCCCTCCCTGCGGGAATTGCCACGCCCCCTCAAGACCCGAACGCTGCGCGATCAGGATCTTCCCGGCCGCATTCCGCAAAATACATGCCACGTTCGGACGATAGAGCGGGTCATTCATCGCTGGCGCCTTCTGCAATTTCCTGCTCGATCTCTGCCTCGATACGACGCAGGGACTCCACGGGGTCTGGTGCTGCCGTAATCGGCCGACCGATCACCAACGCGTCCGCCCCTTTCGCAACGGCTTCGCCGGGCGTCATCATGCGTTTCTGGTCGTTGGCCGCCGCCCAAAGCGGGCGGACGCCGGGGGTGACGATGAAAAGTCGGTCCCGGTGGGATTGGCGCAGGAGGTCGATTTCGTGGGGACTGGCGACGATGCCCCCGATTCCGTTCGCGACCGCGAGGTGCGAAAGCCTCAGCACCTGGTCGGGAACGTCGTCCTCCACTCCGACCGCGCGCAGCGTTTCCCGCGTGGAGCTGGTCAGCACGCTGATTCCCAAGAGCATGGTCCGCGACCCCGCCGCACCCTCGGCCGCGGCGGCGAGCATCTCGGGGCCGCCTCCCAAGTGCACGCTGGCGAGGTCCACCCCCAATTGCGCCGCGGATCGAACCGCCTCGCACACGGTGTTCGGAATATCGTGGAACTTCAAATCGAGGAATACGCGCGAGCGGGTTGCCTTCACCGCGGCAACGGCGGAAACGCCTTCGCGCACGAAGAGTTGGAGTCCGATTTTGTACGCCCACGGGCGGTCGCCCAGTAGATCGATCCATCGGAGGGCCTCCGTGGTTGAGTTGACATCCAGCGCGACGATGATTTTGCCTTTTGACATGCGGGTGTTCAGGATGAGTGGATGAAAGAGTGGGCGGCGGCGAAGATCAACCTCAGCCTGCGGATTTTGGGCAAGCGACGCGATGGTTTCCACGAATTGGAAACGCTCATGACGAACATCCGGTTGGCAGATGCCCTGGAGTTTGATTTCGGCGGCTCCGGGCTCCGGATTTCCTGCAGCGACACAACGCTGCCAACCGACGAGAGCAATCTCGTCGCCCGAGCGGTGAGAGCTTTCGAAAAGAAAACAAACCTCCGCGCGGACGTCGCCATCCACATCGACAAACACATCCCGCACGGAGCGGGGCTCGGCGGCGGGAGTTCCGATGCTGCAACCGTCCTGCGTGTGATGGATGCACATTTTGGGACGGGGTTGGACGCCACCACGCTCATCGAACTTGCGGCGGAGGTCGGTTCGGACGTCGCGTTCTTCCTGCGGGGCGGTGCTGCCTGGTGTCGGGGGCGCGGAGAGCAGACGGATCCCGTGAGCGCCTTGAAACCCATGCGGTTGATTCTCTTCAAGCCGCCCTTTGGCGTGGAGACCGCCTGGGCTTATCGCGCTTACGCGCTCAACCCCGAAACGTCCGGAGACGTGCAACTCGTCCGGAATGTCAAGCTGACCAACGACATGGAAGGGCCGGTTTTCCGAAAATTCCTGTTACTTCCCATCCTGAAAGAGTGGCTGCGGCGACAGCCGGAAGTTGAGGGCTCACTCATGGCCGGATCCGGCAGCACCGTGTTCGGTGTCCTGCGGGTAGATGCCGACGCCGACGCGCTGTCCGCCCGCGCCCGTCAGATGTTCGGCGAGACTCTCTGGTGCTGCGAAACGGAAACCGTCTGAAAAGTGAGAGGGGCAGCCTGCCCCGAAGCGAAACACTAAAAAGGGGCAAGCTGCCCCTTTCACACTACTCCTTCAACCACGAAAGTCCGGCGGGATACTCCCCAGCCTCGACCATCGCCCGTATGGACTCCACGACCGCGTCCCGGTCTTCACGGTACGTAATGCCAAACCACGCGGCATCAGATCGCAGCACGCGACACCTCGCCGTACCCGTCTCAATGAGCGCGTTGACCGCGGAAGGAATGTAAAACTCCGACTTCATCTCTCCACCCCTGGCGGCGAGAAACTCCGCGAACTGTGCTTCCAACGAGGCGAATAGCGACGGGTGAAAGCCCCAGAAGTTCATCGAAACCAACTCGTCACCGGTCAACGCCAGTTCTGGATCTGACTCCGCCACAATGCCCGCTTCGGTTCTTGCGATCGCAGTGACTTCGCGGGCGGAGAGCAGGCACGCGTCGGCATCCGTCACACAGATTCCTCGGGAAACCGTTCCGTGCTCGGAAAGGGTATTCCGCAGCCGATAGGCCACCAGAGCGTGCAAGTCCGGAGCCGCCTGTTCTTTCAGGAAGGGGACCATCGTCTTAAACGCGCCGCGCCCATAGAAGTCATCCGCATTGATGACGCAAAACGGGGTTTCCACGACATCCCTGGCTGCAAGCACCGCATGGCCCGTGCCCCAGGGCTTCACGCGGTCCGCCGGCGCCTGGAATCCCCCCGGGAGGTCATGGAGATCCTGAAATGCGAAACGTACGGGAAGGACATCTTCAAACCGGGAACTGATCCGTTGCCGAAATTCGGTTTCAAATTCCCGCCGAATGACAAACACCAGCGAATCGAAGCCGGAGCGGACGGCGTCGAAAACCGAGTAATCCAACAGCGTCTCGCCCGCAGGTCCGACCGGGTCCATTTGCTTCAATCCGCCATACCGGCTCCCCATGCCGGCAGCCATGACCACAAGTGTCGCGTCCATTACAGGTTATCGTGGAGAATCTGGAAGATGGCGGTGTTGTCGAGAAACCCCCGCACGCGTTCGGTATTCTGGCCCGTGGCGAGTGCGATGGTGTCCTCGGCGACATTCTCCGCACTCGGAGCGAAGGCAGCGGCGACGTCCGAGCTCGTCACGGAAACGGGCGGCGTTGCCGCAGACTCAGAAGGGGGTTGGGGACCGGTCGGGCCGGTTGACCACGTCACGGCAGGGATCCCCTGTGCGGTGACACCCACTGTGGCGACCCCTTTATCACTTCGGAACGGGTAGCCGTTCATTCGCAGACCACCGACGCTTTGTTTTCCGAGCACGAGCACCATGGCGTCCTTCCCGGCGTAGTCGACTGCGGTTTGCACTGCGGCATCGAGTTCACCGATCTCCTGAAGCATTCGCTCCGCCTGATTGGCGCGGGCGGCCTTTTCGATGAGTCCCACGTCCACGACGAGCACATAGCCGCGTCGGTTGAATTGCAGAAACTGGATGGCGCTCTGCACCATTTCCGAGAGCGAGGGTTGCGAGGCGCGGTCTTTCACGACGGCGGAAAATTCCATGTCCCCGCGGCTGAGGAGTGCAAAAACCCTCGGACCCCGCCACGGGGGAGTATTATCGAGTTCCAGTTTGGTCCTTGCGATGTCGAATCCCTTGCGTCGCATCTCCAGCGTGAGATCCCGTCCGTCCACGCGGAGGCCTCCCTGGATATCCGGAAGAAACTCCGCCTCTCCGCCGCCGATGATGACGTCCGGCGCGAAACCCTCCACGAGCTTCGCGGCGATCCCGGAGCGATCCCCGGCGTCCGGTGTTTCGGCAAAAAACGCGGCGGCGCCGACGCCGACAATGGAGACATTGGACACCAGACCCGTTGCCCGTCCCGCTGCACGAGCGGCCTCCAGAAGGTTCTCGAGCGGCTTGCCGGAGGGGTCGATTCCCAGGCTCCGATTGTTCCCTTTGCGACCTGTTGCGATCGCCGTGCCGGCGGAAGCTGCGCTCGGGACGGCGTAGTCATTTGCGTGATTGCGCAGGAGGGCAAGATTGGGGAACTGCTCGAGGCGAAGAGGTCGCTCGGCGCCACCCGCATAGATCCTCGCGGCAGTGAGGGCGCCGGCGTTCATTCCATCTGCGACAAAGACGATGATTGCAAAGGGACGCTGCACCACCCAGTTGAAGAAATAGAGAAAACCCACCGCGACGAAAGCCAGCAGGAGGAGCAGGGCGAGGAAGCGGTTGCGCAGTTTATTACTCATCGGGCGTCAATCCATCACAGGCGGGCGCTGCTTGGCAACACGCCATTGTTCCACCGGCGCTCACGCGAAGCCGCGAATGCGCGAAGAGGATGGAGAGGACTTCATTGTGTCGCCGGAGGTGTTGTCCTTGAAAATGCTGGCGCCGTGGCTGAATCTCGATACCTTCGATGTCAGTTTGTTGCCCTGTGGTGTAACGGTAACACAGCGCCCTTTGGAGGCGTTATTCATGGTTCGAATCCATGCGGGGCAGCCACTCTGATTTAAAAGTGAGAGGGGCTGCCAGCCCCTCTTCGTTTTACAGACAGGGGCAGGCTGCCCCTGTCACTCTTCACTTCTCATTTCTCACTTTTACAGTAGGCGTCCCATCCGCCGTGCGACGTGATTTCTTCCGCTCCGACAACAGCTTCGGACTCGCACAGGAAGCCCTTCACGAGGGATCCGTCATCCAGACTCACGGTGCCGATCGCCAGTGGCGGTGGTACCGCTGCGACGAAACTGCCAAAGGCAGCCTCGCTCATTTCCCAGACTTCCACCCGAATCTTGGAACCGTCTCCCGCTGCCACCCTGATCATGCCGGGCTTCGGAGGCGATGCCGCGGGTAGCGCATACAAACGATAGATCGGCGCCGTCTTGCAGGCGGACACAAACGTCGCCCCGCGATCGGTGAGCTGATGGTTCAACGGGTGTCCGCGAAGGTGGGCCCCGACCACCGCAAGGCGAACTCTGGATCCGTGGCACGAAATGGAATGTAGGCCCTCCGCAGGAAATGGGACCCCAACAACGTCCGTCTCCCCTGCGATGACCGGAAGCACCCTTGCGGCAAGTGAAGCAATGGCATGATCGCAGTGTGCGGGAGCCAGAAGGGTCACGCCCAGAGGTAGTCCGTCGGGACGGAACCCCATCGGAATGGCGATTCCACAAAGGTCGAGGAGATTGACGAAGTTCGTATAGGTCCCGAGTCGGGAGTTGACCGCAAACGGCTCCGCGCGCACGGCGTCCAGGCGGGGAATGGTGGGCGCGGTGGGCAGGAAGAGTGCGTCCATTTTTTCCCACTGCCGCTGCGCCGAGACGCGAAGTTCCTGGAGACGTTCCATGGATCGAAACGCATCCGCCGCGGAAATGTCTGCCCCCGCAAGAATGATCGAAAGGACAGTCGGATCCGCCGCCTCACGGTGCGAACGGAGAAAGTCACCAACGGCCGCGTAGCGTTCCGCCACCCACGGCCCCTCGTACAACAACTTGGCAGTCAGCGCAAAAGGCTCAAAGTCGATCTCCACGATCTCCGCCCCCAGCGCTTCCATCTTTTCGACCGCGCGTGCGTACATCTCCGCCGCGGCGTGATCCCCAAAAAACTCTAGGTGCCGCGGGTCCGGGACACCCAATCGGCGGACCGGGGAAGTCGATTGAACCGACCTCGTCTCGCGCGAAAAGGCGTCGTTCGCATCCACCGCCGCGGCGTTCTCAAACACGGTCCACGCGTCGACCACATCCCTCGCAAAAATGCTCACACAATCCAGCGATCGACACGCCGGCACCACCCCGTGGCAACTCAACGCCCCACGCGTGGGTTTTAATCCCACGATGTGATTAAAAGCAGCGGGAACCCGACCCGACCCCGCCGTGTCGGTTCCAAGAGAAAACGATACCAACCCTGCCGCCACGGCGACCGCGGAACCGGAGCTGGACCCCCCGCTGATGTAGTCGGGATGAAACACGCTGTGACAGGCGCCGTGGGGCGACCGCGTTCCGACTAGACCGGTCGCGAACTGATCCATGTTTGTCTTGCCGATCACGATGGCACCCGCGTCCTGAAGTCGCCGGACCACGGTTGCGCTTTTCTCGGGGAGGAAACGAAACTCCGGGCACGCCGCAGTGGTGGGCATTCCTTGGACGTCGATATTGTCCTTTACGGCGAAGGGAATGCCGAAAAGGGGAAGGCTCGGGTCCTGCAATGACTCCGCGACGGCGAGAGACTCGGCCTCCGGCGCGAGGTGGATCCATGCCTGCGGCTGGGAATTCTCGGTGATCGCGGCGTACACCTCCCGCACCGTATCCACAGGGTGTCGGGCACCGCTTCGATATTCCGCGAGCAGGCCTTGGATGGATGGCAGGGGAGTTTTCATCCCAAATCCCGCAGTTCAAAGACCGAAAAAAGCGGAATCACCATAAAGGGCATGAAGGACATAAAGGGAGGATCTTGAGGAATCTGATGTGAAAAAATCTGCTCTGGCTGCACCCCTGTCCTGAACTTCATGTTCTTCATGTTCTTCATGCTCTTCATGGTGATTCCAACTGCAGTTTACACGTTCACGAAACGAGCACCGCAATGGGATCCCCGGCATGGACAACGTCCCCCGGGCTAACCAGAAATCGCTCCAGGCGACCACCCATTGGCGCACAAATGCCGATCTCCATCTTCATCGATTCCAGAATGGCAATCACATCCCCTGGCGAGACCGTCTCGCCAGTCTGGACGACCGTTTTCCAAAGGCTCCCGGCCGCCGGAGCATCCACAAACGAACCACCGGACGGAAGCTCAATGACATCCGCGGGCGCCGCAGCACGGACGTCCTCTGAAATCGGCGGCAGCAGCTTCCAACGCTCTCGCTCGGCATCGAACGCCGCCTGCTGCCGTCTTTTAAAATCCGCCGCCTCCGGTGCGATGTCCGACAAAAACGCATTGTACTCACTCAGCCGGAAGGTGCGCTCCTCGGTCGAGAGGCGAAACTTTCCCCGGGGAAAATCCTCCCGCATTTGACGAAGTTCGGACTCCGAGACCGGGTAGAATTTGAGGATGTCGAAGAATCGCAAAAGCCACGGGCGATCTTTGACAAAATCCTCCGTCTGCCGGAAACGGTTCCACATCTGGATCGTGCGACCGACGAATTGATACCCCCCCGGCCCTTCCATGCCATAGATGCACAAGTACGCGCCGCCGATCCCCACCGCGTTCTCCGGCGTCCAGGTGCGCGCGGGGTTGTACTTCGTGGTCACCAATCGATGCCGCGGATCCAGCGGAACCGCCACCGGCGCTCCGAGGTAAACGTCGCCGAGACCCATGACAAGGTACTCCGCGTCGAACACAATCCGCCGCACGTCATCCACCGAATCCAATCCGTTGATGCGGCGGATGAATTCGATGTTGCTCGGACACCACGGCGCATCAGCCCGAACCGATTGCGTGTAGCGCGCGATCGCTTCCAGCGTGCTGGGATCCTCCCAGGAAAGAGGTAAATGCACCACGCGGGCAGCGATCTCCATGTCCGCAACGGCAGGCAAAGACTCCTCCGCAGCACGCAGGATCGCCATCAGCCGCGACAGCGACAGGATGCGGGTTTCGAAGTGAACCTGCAGGGACCGAATACCCGGCGTGATGTCCACCACCCCCGCGATGCGCTGCTCCCGCAGCCATTCCATCAATGCATGAACGCGAAACCGCAGGTTCAAGTCGAGTTCGAGGGGGCCGTACTCCACCAGCACGTAGCGGTCTCCCGCCCCGCGGTAGACGACACGCGGCCGGTCGCCCAGCGGCTCGATCGTGTCCAAAATCGCCTCGGCAAGCCGTGCATCCGCCTGAGGATCGCCGACGACCGAAGAAAGCGGTGGGGTTTCAATTCCCACCAAAATATCCTGCTCCGCGAGCGCCGCAGCCGCCGTCGGGAGATCGAGTCGCCGGAACCGCACGCGATCCCCGGCACGAAGTTGGCCAAGTTTCCAAATCTCCGCTTCCACCACCACCGCCGGACAAACAAAGCCGCCCAGACTCGGACCGTCGGGGCCCAGGATAATGGGCATGTCGCCAGTGAAATCCACCGAGCCGATCGCGTAGGCATTATCGTGGAGGTTCGAGGGATGCAGTCCCGCCTCGCCCCCATCCTCGCGCGCCCAACGCGGAGTGGGTCCGATCAAGCGAACCCCCGTCCGGCTCGAATTGTAATGCACCTCCCACGTGGACGCGAAGAACTCGGCGATCCCGTCGTCGGTAAAAAAATCGGGCGCCCCATGCGGACCGTACAGCACCCCGATCTCCCAATCGTTCGTGAAAACGGGCCCCGAGGATTCCGGGATCACCCACGTTTCCCCGCAGGAGGTTGCTTCGCCAATCGTGAGCAGGTCTCCGGATCTCAACGCCCGACCGCCATGCCCTCCGAAGCGGCCGAGCGTGAACGTTGATCGACTCCCCAGCACCAACGGAACGTCAATCCCCCCGCGAATGGCCAGCGCAGCCCGGGCACCGCGGGTGCGCATGGCACCTATCGAAACCGTGGAACCCGCCGTCACCGCAACCGCCGTCCAAGAGCGCATCGGCGAGCCATTCAGGGTCGCTTCCACCTCCCCGCCACAAAGGCAAATCGTCGTCGCAACGTTGAACCGCAGGGTTGGTCCGGAAAGCGTGATCTCCAGCCCGGCCGCATCCGACGGATTGCCCACCGCGCGATTGGCCAA
>Ga0247837_1002897_pt1 | contig 31181 bp, 16 predicted proteins | sample LaCtaG_2_FD_187115 | JGI IMG/M metagenome (GOLD analysis project Ga0247837, IMG submission 187115) | Freshwater microbial communities from meromictic Lake La Cruz, Castile-La Mancha, Spain - LaCruzMarch2015_14.5m | ecosystem: Environmental > Aquatic > Freshwater > Lake | place: Spain: Castile-La...
ATAAAAAAACCTAAAGAAGCAATGATTGCTGGTTTTTTACCTTGCCATCCTTTAATAATTCGAGTATGCAAATAAATAGCAAAAACTAACCAAGTTAATAATGCCCATGTTTCTTTTGGGTCCCAACTCCAATAGGATCCCCAAGCTTCATTTGCCCATACCGCTCCGGATAAAATCCCAATTGTTAGTAAAGGAAATCCAACTCCTAAAATACGATAACTTAAATTATCTAAATCATCAGCTAATTTTGCTTTTTTTGTCAAACCAAAATCCATATTCTCTAAAGATGGATTTTTTTCTAAACTTGAATTATATAAAGAATTTGAAAAGCTTAATGCATAAAGTTCCGTGTCTGTAGATAGAGATGGATTTGTTGATTTTTCATTTGTATTTGTTTTCGAAAATCTTTGATTTTCGAGTTGGTTGGAATCTATGATTTGGCCTTTCGAAAATCTTTGATTTTCGATAATCTTCGATTCTAAGATATTTTCAGAGAAAACTGGGGCATTTTTTTGTGTTTGATTTTCTTTTTTTTGATATGTCAAGATTAAAAATGCAATTGATAACAAAGAACCACAAATTAATGCGGAATAGCTTAAAATCATTACAGTTACATGCATCATTAACCAGTTTGATTGCAAAGCTGGAACAAGAGGCGCTGAAGCCTTCATATCTTCTGGTAAACTAAATGTAGCAAAAGCATTTGTAAATAAAGCAGTTGGAGATGTTAAAGCGCCAATAAATTTTTCAGATCCTTTGGATAAGAGAGAAGGAAAAGGACTCATTTTTTCTAAAATTAAATGTATTAAAGTTAAATTCCAAGATAAAAAAAGAAAAGATTCATATAAATTACTTAATGGAAAATGACCTGATTCTTTCCAACGCAATCCTAAAAAAAGAAAAATTGACAAATTAGCAAACCCCATTCCAAAGGTTCCTACATTTTTATTTTTAAAATTAAAAGATAAATTTATCCAATAATAAATCATTGTAACAAACAAGATTAAAAAGGAAAAATTTGACAAAAAATTTTCAAATTGAGAGTAAAACATTTTTTTGTATAATTTTTATTTAAGTTTTTATTTTTGAAGTAATAAACCCTTTTTATCAATTTAAGTTAAGAAAAATCTTAACTTTTAAAAAAATTTAATTATTTGTGTTTCTCTTAAAATATCTTCGATTCGATTCGATTTGATTCGATAATCTTTGATCCGCTTCTTCGCTTTGCGAAAGAGAAAATCGTTGATTTTCAAATCGATAAATAAGATTTTATTTAAAATAATCATTATTTTATTTGATTTTTATTTAAAAAAATATGGTTATTTAAAATAAAAATATGGCAATTTTAAAAAGAAAAATTAAAAGATTTTATAAATAATATTAAATAAATAATTAAAAAAGTTTTATTTTCAATTTTAAACGATAAATATTGTTAATAGAAACAAGAATAGATCAAAAAATTGAACACTAAAATTTTATTTAATTATTTTTCTAAAATTTCTAATAAAGAAAATTATATTTCCACAACTTTTTTGTATAAAAAAATGAAAAATTTTTATTTGTATATATAAAGTTTTATTTAAAAAAAGGAATAAAATTTTATATATATATATGAAAAAAATTCTTAAAAAAACTTTATAATATTTATAGTTTTTTTAAATAAAAGTTAAAGAACTTTAATGATTTTTAATTAAAGTTCTTTAACTTTTATTTAAAAAATATGGATTTTATTTATTATCCAAACTTACCTGATGTAGAAGCTAATAAGAATGCTGCGTAAGTGAAAACATAACCTACTGAGAAGTGTGCTAACCCTACTAAACGAGCTTGTACAATTGATAAAGCAACTGGTTTATCTTTCCAATAAACTAAATTTGCTAATGGAGTTTTTTCATGAGCCCAAACAAGTGTTTCAATTAATTCTTGCCAGTAACCACGCCATGAAATTAAGAACATAAATCCTGTAGCGTACACTAAGTGACCAAGCAAAAACATCCACGCCCACACGGATAAGCTATTCATACCAAACGGGTTATAACCATTAATTAATTGTGAAGAATTTAACCATAAATAATCACGTAACCAACCCATTAAATAAGTTGAAGATTCATCGAATTGTGATGGATTTCCTTGCCATAATGTTAAATGTTTCCAGTGCCAGTAAAATGTAACCCAACCAATTGTGTTAAGCATCCAGAAAACAGCTAAATAAAAAGCATCATAAGCTGAAATATCACAAGTTCCTCCACGTCCAGGACCATCACAAGGGAAGCTATAACCAAAATCTTTTTTATCTGGCATTAATTTAGAACCTCTTGCATCTAATGCTCCTTTTACTAAAATTAATGTTGTTGTATGAAGACCTAAAGCAATCGCATGGTGTACTAAGAAGTCTCCTGGTCCAATTGTTAAGAATAAAGAGTTTTGGTTATTGTTAATTGCATCTAACCAACCAGGTAGCCATAAACTTTGACTTGCTGAAGCGGCTGAGCTTGAAGGAGAAGATAATAAGAAATCAAATCCATAAAAAGCTTTACCGTGAGATGCTTGAATCCATTGTGCAAAAACTGGTTCAATTAAGATTTGTTTTTCTGGAGTCCCAAATGCTTGCATAACATCATTGTGCACATAAAGTCCTAAAGTATGGAATCCTAAGAATAAAGATACCCAGCTTAAATGAGAAATAATCGCTTCTTTATGGTCTAACATACGTGCTAATACATTTCCTTTATTTGCTTCTGGATCATAATCACGAATCCAGAAAATTGCTCCATGTGCAAATGCTCCACACATAATGAATCCAGCAATATATTGGTGGTGAGTATATAAAGCAGCTTGTGTTGTAAAATCATTTGCTAAGAAAGCATATGGAGGTAATGCATACATATGTTGAGCTACTAAAGAACAAATTGTTCCTACAGAAGCTAATGCTAAACCTAATTGGAAATGTAAAGAATTATTAACTGTATCAAAAAGTCCTTTATGTCCAGCACCTAAACGTCCGCTAGGAGGTGTATGTGCTTCTAAAATTGCTGACATACGGTGTCCAATTCCAAAATTAGTACGATACATATGTCCTGCTACAATAAATAGAACAGCAATTGCTAAATGGTGATGAGCAATATCAGTTAACCAAAGACTTTGTGTTTGTGGATGGAAGCCTCCTAAGAACGTTAAGATTGCTTGTCCTGATCCTTCTGAAGTCCCAAAAATATGGCTTGCAGTATCAGGATTTTGAGCATAAGCTGCCCAGTTTCCTGTCCAGAAAGGAGTTAATCCTTGAGGGTGAGGAAGTTGTGTTAAGAAATTATCCCATCCAACATGTTTCCCACGAGATTCTGGAATTGCAACGTGTACTAAGTGTCCAGTCCAAGCTAAAGAACTAACCCCGAATAAACCAGAAAGGTGGTGATTTAAACGGCTTTCTGCATCCTTAAACCATGATAAAGAAGGTTGGAAACTTGGTTGTAAGTGAAGCCATCCTGCAAATAAGAAAATTGCTGATACTAATGCTAAGAAAACAGAACCAACATATAAATCTTGGTTTGTTCTCATACCAATAGTATACCACCATTGATAAACTCCAGATGTTGAAATATTTACGGGACCTGTTGCTCCTCCACGAGTGAAGGCTTCAACAGCAGGTTGACCAAAATGTGGATCCCAAATTGCGTGTGCAATTGGACGTACATGTAATGGATCAGCTCCCCATTGTTCAAAATTTCCTTGCCAAGCCACATGGAATAGATTTCCAGATGTCCAAAGGAAAATAATTGCTAATTGCCCAAAATGAGATGCGAAAATTTTTTGATATAAATTTTCTTCAGTCATACCATCATGACTTTCGAAATCATGTGCAACAGCAAGACCAAACCAAATACGACGTGTTGTTGGGTCTTGTGCTAAACCTTGGCTAAATTTAGGAAACAACTTTGTTGCCATAAAATATGTTTTTGACTCCTAATTTGCTCAATTTTTGCAAAGCGAACTTTGCTTTAAAATTTTAAAATTTATATCTAAATATAGATATAGAGAATATTTATTAATTTAAAAAAGTTATTAAAAATATGTCTTTTAAAATATTGCTTAAAATTTTCTTTTTTAGAAAATATTTTAAAAGACATATTAAAAAAAAATACAATTAAGATTTATGTAAGCGCTACGAACTTACAATAAAATTTAAAATTATAAAACAACATTTTTTTATAACTTTAAATTTTAAAATTATTAAATAATATTACGTTTAATATATCAGAATTCTAAATTTTAAACTAGTTTTTTTACCTTTTAAAAATCCTAAAAAAAAATTTTTTGTTTAAAATAAAGAAAATTCAACAATTTGTTCAAATAAATTAGGCTTAAATTTCTTCTTTTAAATCTGTTTAAATAATTTATTAGTAAAACTTTATCTCATAAATAAAGTTTTTTTATTGTTTTCCTTCAATTCGATTCGATTCGATAATCTTTGATATTGAAAATCGTTGATTTTCTCTTTCTTCGCTTTGCTTCGCGAAGCAAAGCGAGAAGAAGCGAAGAAGCGGATCGATATCAAAGATTTTCGAACAGAGCTTAGCAATCAAAAATGTTAACAAATGGGCCTAGCATTGCTATGCCTTCCAATCTTTTCGTTTAAAATTTTTGATTCGAAGGAATTTTTTTTTTAAGAAATTTTATTTTATAACAAAAATATAGCCTTTTTAATATTTTCTTAAAAAATTTGTATAATCCAAAATTGGATATCCAATTTTTTATGGAAATTTTTCTTTATTTTAATAATAAAAAAGATAAGAATATGATTATAAATCATATAATCATACAATATTCCTTATTATATATTAAATCTTTATTATCGAAAATCTTTGATATCGAATCATAAAATATGAAAAGAGTTGGTTGGAATCTATGATTCCAACCAAGTTGGTATTGTTGATACTTAGAATCGAAGATTCAAGGCCAAATCATAGATTCCAATCAAGTTGGTATCGTTGATACCAACCAACGAACCAACCAACCAAGACTTTAAATGATTAAATATTAATATAAACAGAAAAGACTATGAGCTATAAACCAAATTTTCGATTTTATTAATCGATAAATCATGCATTGACCTTTTTTTCTAGTTCTAGAAACTATCAAGAAATTTTCTGGTTTTTTAAATCAAATTAAATAAAATAATTATTTAATTTGAATATAAAAAATATAAATTCATAAAATGAATCGAAGATTATCGAAAATCAAAGATTACAACCAAGAATACAGACCAGAAAAAATGCCTCTGTTTTATATGATGTTTTGTATACAATCACTTTAAGAGAACTTCTATCGTTTTGACGTTAAAATGGTTTCCATATTATATGCTTAAAAAAGCAAAAAAAAAATATGTTAAAAGCCAAAAAAAGATATAAAACACTTTTAAATCAAGTAAAAAAAAATTACCCCCAGGGGAATTCGAATCCCCGTTTTCTCCGTGAAAGGGAGGTGTCCTAGGCCTCTAGACGATGGGGGCTTTCTTATAAAAAATCTTAACTATTATAATAATATATTATTTTTTACATTTTGTCAATTTGTTTAAAAATAAAAATATATTAAAAAAATTATTTTTTTAATATATTTTGTTAATGTGAAATACCAAAAATATGATCTTCAACATTAACAAAATATAAATTTTACGTTAAATATTTTCTAGTAAATGTTTTATTAAACATGCCTTTAAAATATTTTAAAAATATAAAACAAATATAAATAAAAAATTTATTTGTATTTTTAATTTTTAAAAAATATCATTGGCTTAAGTTTTAAAACAATCCTTATTAACTTTATTCATTAATTCAAATAGTTTGTACTTTAGATTTTGAAACCCTTTCTATAAAACTAGATATAAAATCTTATGTCCAAAAAAAAGATTTTATTAATAAAAATAAAGGGGGTTTTCTTTAACATATAAAAAATGAATCTTTATAAGATTTTTAATTAAAATTAAACTTTTAAATTTTTAAAAAAGTTTAATATGATTCTATTCAAATTATGTTATTAAAATAACAAAAAAATTATATTTTTACTGAATAAAACTTGGTACTGCCATAACAATTATTATTTCAATAAATTTTAAGATTAAATAAAAAAATTTCATTTAAGCCTTTCATCTTCCTTTAATGATTTTATTATCCACTTGGTTTTTAAACTCTTAAAATCAAAGATCTTAAAAGAATTTTTTCTTAGAATCGAAGATTCAAGTTGGTTGGTTGGTATTGTTGATACCAACCAACCAAGTTGTAATCAAAAATTAAAACCCCAAGGAAAAAGAAAAACATAAATCTTAATTGATTTAAATCGTTATTTGTTACAAACATTTCCGTTAATCAACGGACCATAAATTGGACGATTTCATTTGCCAGGAACCAGGATTGAACTGGTGACACAAGGATTTTCAATCCTCTGCTCTACCACTGAGCTACCCCGGCATTAAATTTTATAAAAAGGATAATATATATCCAAATATTATCATTTTAACAAATTTAAATCAAGATAAAATAAAAACTTCAATTCATTTAATTTCTTTCATTTTAAAATTAAGAAATGAAAACATGTAAAATAATTGGCGTTTTTTTTAGTCGAAATCAAACAACCTTTATTGTTAAAATATTTTTAATTTTATAATCAAAAAAAGATGTTTGTAATTACAAATCTTTTTTCGATTATAAAATTAAATTAATAACTTAAACAATTTTAACTTTTGCTCCAGCTTCTTCTAATTGTTGTTTTGCAGCTTGAGCTTCTTCTTTAGAAATACCTTCTTTTAAAGCTTTTGGTAAAGTACCCGTAAATTCTTTTACTTGGTTTACAGCGATGTTTGCAATTGAACGTACAACTTTATAAATTGATACTTTTTTGTCTGCAGGAATTTCTTCTAAAACAACATCAAATAAAGTTTTTTCTTCTTCTTTTGGAGCTGCTTCAGCAGCCCCAGCCGCCGGAGCTGCCATCATAACAGCACCTCCTGCTGGAGCTGAAGCATCAACTCCAAATGTTTCTTCAATTTTAGAAACAAGTTCAGAAGCTTCTAATAAAGTTAAAGTTTTTAATTTTTCAAGAATTTCATTTACAGTAGACATTAATTTTTCCTTCATAAAATAATAATAATTGTTTTTTATGAAATAAATCAAACAATAAAAAATATCTTTTAAAGATAGAGAATTATTTCAAAAACTTTGTCCTATAGATTTATAACAAATGTTAAAATTTTGCTTTCTAAGTTTGTTGGTATTGTTGATTCATAAAATGAATCTTTGATTCGATTCGAAAATCAAAGATTTGCGATAATCTTCGATTCATTTTATGAATCGTTGATACTTAGAATCGAAGATTTTAGAATCGAAGATTCAAGGCCAAATCATAGATTTGGCCCAAGTTGGTATCATTGATACCAACCAACCAACCAACCAAGTTGTAATCAAAGATTACAACCAACTTGATAACATAGTTATCAAATTTGTTAAACTCTATAATTTTAACAAGTTGACAATGTATTGTCAAAAAGGTTACAAATTATAATTCAAAAATACAAATAAACTGCCTATTTTTTAATTATAAAAAATAATCAAAAAGAAAAAAAGTTAAAAATAAAAATATAAGAAAACTTTTTTATTTAAATAAACTTATTCAATCATTGCATGATAAGTAGCTACTGTTGCTGGAGAAGCACGATTTAAATGTCGGAAAATTAAATATTTAAATAAAACATCTAATAAAACTGGTAATGTTGCAACAAGTAAGAAAATTGTTGTTTGACTTTCAGGCAATCCATAATGGTCAAAAATTGTTGAGAAAAATAATTCCCAAATATTAGGAGAGTGATAACCTACTAATAAGTCTGTTATAAATAAAATTAGTAAAGACTTTTTACTATCATCAAGTCCAAAAAAAACTTCTAGTAAAAAAGATTTTGTAATATTAATTTGTATTTCTAAAAGTTTAAGCAAAACAAATAAAGTACTTAAACTTATTAAGTCAGCAAAAAAATTTGTAATGGCTTCAATACTTTCTTCATTATAATGTTTTGCTAGTTCAATGGTTTGTAATTGTAAACGATTTTGAATCGATTGAGTAAAAAGTTGAGAAAATTTTTGGTTTTGTTTGATTTTTTCTTTGTCATTTATATTAATTTTATAGGAATTTTCAAAAGAATTAAGGTTACAATTCAATTCAGACAAATTTTTTGAATCCATTAAATTTGAATTACTAAGTGAAGTTTCGTCCAATTTATTGTTGTACTTCATTTTAAATGATGAACCTTCAGTTGAGTATTCTGGCAAACAAGAAGTTAAACCAATAGGATTTGGGAAAATTAAAGATTCAAAATATATTTTTTCTTCAAAATTCTTAAGTTCAGTAAATGCTCTTTTTTGTTGATAAGAATTTAAAAAAATCTCCATTTGGTGAGAATTCCAATAATATTCTGTAATAGGTCTTACAAAATAATTTTTAGCAATAAAATTAATACTTAATGGTACAAAAATAAGAATAAAAACACATTTTACTGTTGTTAAAAATAAATATCTATAAAAACGATATTCTTGAATAACTAAACTTTCAACATCAAAAAACAACTGTTTAAAAAAACGGTCAAATACACGATTAAATGATCTTGGAAATAAACCAATTTCTTCATAAGTTATAGATACAACTTGTTGTTTAGAACTTTCATTAAAACGAGATTTTGCTTGATTTGTATTAAATTTTTCGAAAGACAAAAATTTTTTTGTATTAAATGCATTTTCTTTTTTATTTTCATTTGAATTATCATTTATATCTCTCTTTTCAAATTTTGCATTTATTTTAGAATTTTTATAATAACTTGATTTTTTGTTTGAAAAAAAAGATTGATTTGCTCTTTTTTCAAATCTATCTGAAAAACTTAATTGATTTTTATTCATTTTTTTATTTTATAATAAATTGATTAAATAATAATAAATAATTTTTATTTGTATTTTAAATAAAAAATTCAACATAATGCTTCATCAAAAATCTTTGATTTTCGACAAGATTTATAATTTTATTATTTATAATAAAATTATAAATGGTTTTATAGTTTAATTAAAAATATTAAAAATTTGAAAATAAATATTTTTTTATTTTATTAAGTTTAAAAACATTAAAACATAAATATTAACTCATTAAATGCATTTCCATTTTTGAAATACAAAATTAAAAACTTAATATAAAACTGAAATTCTTCGTTCTTTTAAAGATTTATAAAATATTATTTTTTTAAATGTTTATGGTTGTAATCTTTGATTACAACTTGGTTGGTTGGTCCGTATCAACGATACCAACTTGGGCCAAATCTATGATTTGGCCTTGAATCTTCGATTCTAAAATCTTCGATTCTAAGGCCAAATCTATGATTCATAAAATGGGCCGTATCAACGATACCAAAATGAATCTTCGATTCGATTCGATTTGAAAATCTTTGATTTTCTCTTTCTTTCTTCGCTTCTTTCTTCGCTTCTTTCTTCGCTTTCTTCGCTTCTTTCGCGAAGCGAAGAAAGCGAAGAAAGAAGCGAAGAAAGAAGCGAAGAAGCGGTATCTTTGATTTTCGAAAAGAAAGATAAATTTAAATTTATAAAATGAAAACATCTAAAAAATAAAGTTTGTAAGTTCAATTATCTCTTAGATGTTTTCATTATTTTTAATATTAAAATTAGTCTAAATTCCCTTTTCCTGGGTTACGAGCTGGGTCATTTGATAAGAATCCAAAAACAAATAAGAATACAAAGAAAGTTACAACAGTATAAACAAAAATTTTAAGTGTTAACATGTGTAATTGTTAAATTGACAATTTTACGCGATTTATAGACACAAAGTAAAAAAATGAATTTTTTTTGTAAAAAAAATTTAATAAGTAATATATTTTTATGTATTAAATATATTAACTAAAAAAAAAAAATTACAAAATTTTGAATATTTCTTAAAATTTAAGAAATAAGTTTTTATTAAATTATAACATAACAATGAAACCTTATTTCTTAAATTTTAAGAAAATATAAAATTAAGCAGCATTTTGTGATTTAAAATCTTCAAGATATTCTTGAAGAGCTCTTTTTAATAAACCTTCTGCTTCTGGAGTAAAATCTGAAGTTTTTCTTAAAATTTCTCCATATTGTGCAAAATTTTGAGATAAATAATTTCTTAATCCAGATAAGAATGGACGTACTTGTTCAACACTTAATGAATCTAAGAAACCATTTGTTCCAGCATAAATACTTGCTACTTGATCTTCTACAGAAAGTGGAGAGTTTTGAGGTTGTTTTAGAATCTCACGTAATCTTGAACCTCTTGCTAATTGGTTTTGTGTTGCTTGATCTAAATCTGATGAGAATTGTGAGAAAGCTTCTAATTCAGCGAACTGAGCTAGAGATAATTTTAAGCTTCCAGCAATTTTTTTCATTGCTTTTGGTTGAGCTGCAGAACCTACACGAGAAACTGAAATACCAACGTTAATTGCTGGACGAATTCCTGAGTTGAATAAATCAGCTGATAAGAAAATTTGTCCATCAGTAATTGAAATTACGTTTGTAGGAATATATGCTGAAACGTCCCCTTCTTGAGTTTCAACTACAGGAAGAGCTGTCATACTTCCTTCTCCTAAAGCATTACTTAATTTAGCTGCTCTTTCTAATAAACGTGAGTGTAAATAGAAAACGTCTCCAGGGAAAGCTTCACGTCCTGGTGGACGGCGTAATAATAAAGACATTTCACGATATGCTTGTGCTTGTTTAGAAAGGTCATCATAAATTGTTAATGTTGCACGTCCTGTGTACATAAAGTATTCTGCTAAAGTTGCTCCTGTGTAAGGTGCTAAATATTGTAAAGTTGATGGTTCATTTGCGTTTGCCATTACAATAATTGTATAATCTAAAGCTCCACGTTCTTTTAAAGAATTTAATACTTGAGCTACTGATGAAGCTTTTTGACCAATTGCTACATAAACACAAACAACTCCTTTACCTTTTTGGTTTAAAATTGTATCTACAGCAATTGCTGTTTTTCCAGTTTGACGGTCTCCAATAATTAACTCACGCTGACCACGTCCAATAGGAATCATTGCATCTACAGAAACAAGACCTGTTTGTAATGGTTCATAAACAGAACGTCTAGCAATAATACCTGGAGCAGGAGATTCAATTGCACGATTTTCTGTTGTTGCAATAGGTCCTTTTCCGTCTACTGGACGAGCTAAAGAATCTACAACTCGACCTAAATAACCTTCTCCTACAGGGATTTCAGCAATTTTTCCAGTACAACGTACTCGACTTCCTTCTGTAATTTTTAAACCATCTCCAAGTAATACAGCTCCTACGTTGTTTGCTTCTAAATTTAAAGCAATTCCTAAAGTTCCATCTTCAAATTCTAAAAGTTCTCCAGACATTACTCGGTCTAATCCATAAACACGAGCAATTCCATCTCCAACTTGGAAAACAATTCCAAAATCAACCATTTTTACTTCAGGAGTATATTCTTCAATAAGTCCTTTAATTAAATTACTTAATTCTTCTGGTGTACGCATTGTCATAAATTTTTAAAAAAATTGAAAAGTAAAGCATTAAAAATTTATTTGAATTATTATTCAAGTTAAAAAAAAAATCAAATAATTAATACTAAATTTAAAACAAATTTCAATCTTGAAAATTCTTTAAACTTTAAAAGTTTTTATTGTTATTAGAATAAAATTTTTAAGAAATTAATCTTTTTCGAAAATCTTTGATATTGAAAATCGTTGATTTTCTCTTTCTTCGCTTTGCTTCTTCGCTTCTTTGCTTCGCAAAAGAAAGAAGCGAGAAGAAGCGAAGAAGCGAATCGATATCGAAGAATTTAAATTTAATTCTACAAATTTTCATTCATTTGAATCGAATCAAATTTTATGATTCAAGTTAAGTTGAGATCAAAGATCTCTACTAAGTTTTTTGAAATAATAGATTTCAAAATCAAGATTAAAATATTTTAATTTTTTAACAAATAAAAAATATTAGAAAACAAATTTTTTTAATGACTAACTTAAGGTGGTTAAAAAGCGGATGACGCGATTCGAACGCGCGACATTGGACTTGGAAGGACCACGCTCTACCAACTGAGCTACATCCGCATTTTCTTTTATTTATGATAACGTAATAAAAAAAAAAAGTCAATATTTTTTCTTTTTATTATCTTCAATTACTAAACATAAAAGGTTATCGATTCGATTCGATTTGAAAATCTTTGATTTTCAATAATCTTTGATATTGAAAATCGTTGATTTTCTCTTTCTTCGCTTTGCTTCTTCGCTTTGCTTCTTCGCTTCTTTGCTTCGCAAAAGAAAGAAGCGAGAAGAAGCGAAGAAGCGAATCGATATCAAAGATTTTCGAATAAAAAGATTAAATTCTTATAGAATGGATTCCATAAGAATTTAATCTTTTTTTATTTCTTACCAACTTGCTTTTCTAACTCCTGGCAATAAACCTTCGTGGGCCATTTCACGTAAAACATGTCTAGATAGACCAAAATCTCTAAAATAACCTCTTGGTCTTCCTGTTACCATACAACGATTATGTAATCGAACAACTGAACTGTTTCTTGGAAGTTGTTGTAACTTTCGATGTAAAGTTAATTTTTCTTTTAATGATGATGCTTCTTTCATTTGTTGTTTTAAAAGAGCACGTTTTTTTGCATATTTCATAACTAAACGTTGACGCTTTAATTCTCTTTGAATCATTGCTTTATTTGCCATAATTAATATATTAATTTTATTAAATTTTTTATCATTCTTATTAATAAGTTTAATTATAAATTATTCTTATTAATATTTTTAATTATTTCTTTATTTTTAAAATATTGAAATACAAAATTTTAACTCGATAATTTTGTTATTCGAAAATTTTTGATATCGAAAATCTTTGATATCGAAAATCTTTGATTTTCGAATCCAATCGAATCAATGAGAAAGTTTATATTTTAAAATTCGAATCAAAAATTTGGAATTCATTTATTTTAAAAATTTTTCCTGTTTAAATAAATTATATTTAAACTTATATAAATAAAAAAACTTACAAAAAAAATTGTAAGAGAAACTTTGTTAAACAAACCTATTTTAAATTTTTTTAAAAATTAACTCTTTTTATACAATTTAAAATTGGATTTTTAATAAGTTTTACAGGATACAGGATACTAAATTATAATTAAAAGTTTTTGTAATTAACGTCTTGATTTTGCTTTTTTATCACTTTTTACATGACCTTTAAATGTACGTGTTGGAGCAAATTCTCCTAATTTATGTCCAACCATTTGGTCTGTAATAAAAACAGGAATAAATTCTTTTCCATTATAAGTGGAAATTGTATGACCAATCATCATTGGTAAAATTGTTGAAGATCTTGACCAAGTTGTTAAAACTTTTTTTTGACCTTGTTTGTTTAATTTTTCAATTTTTGTTAATAAATGATCTGCAACAAAAGGGCCTTTTTTAATTGAACGTGGCATATTTTTTTTTAATTTCTTATTTTTTACTTAGCTTTTTTATTTAAAATGTTATCTTTTTATTTGAAAATCTTCGATATCGAAAATCCTTGATTTTCTCTTCGCTTCTTTCTTCGCTTTGCGAAAGAAGCGAAGAAAGAAGCGGTCGAATCGATAATCTTTTATTTTACTTTAACTTATTTTGTCTACTATATTTGTCTACTATATTCTCATTAAAGTTTTAAAGTTGGCAAACTTATTGCGGCAAAAAATTCAAATGAAATTAACTTTATGATTGTTGAAAAAAGCAAAATAATAAAAAAGCTACATTAGATTTCATAGATCTATGAATCTCCTAATAAGGATTTATTTAAAATTTCTTTAATTTAAAAAAATGGATTATATTTTTTCTCGATTATATATTGTCTAGTTATTAAAATCAAAAATTTTAACAACCTCTAATTTCTACATAGTTATCGAGTTAAAATATTTCATTTTAACCTTATTATAATTTTATAATTGAACATTGTAATATTTGAATTCAAAAGAAAATTGTGTAAACAAAAACTTTTTTATTTTCTTTTTTTTAAAATAAGTTTTGAACTATATTTTTTAGGTTTACGAGTTAGTTGTCCTAAAGCTGGTTTACCCCAAGGAGTTACAGGTCTACAACGTCCAATTGGTGCACGTCCTTCCCCTCCTCCATGTGGGTGATCTACTGGGTTCATAACAGATCCACGTACTGTTGGTCGTTTTCCTAACCAACGATTACGTCCAGCTTTTCCAATACGTAATGTATAAGCTTCTAAATTTCCAACTTGACCAATCGTTGCCCAACAATTTTTTGAAACAAAACGAATCTCTTTTGAAGGTAATCTTAAAGTTACAAAATTTCCTTCTTTTGCTAATACTTCTACTACAGCCCCTGCTGAACGACCTAATTGACCTCCAGATCCTGGTTGAAATTCAACATTATGAACTTGAGCTCCTAATGGAATATTACGTAAAGGTAATGAATTTCCAACTAATAATGGAGCTTGAATATCTGATAAAATAACATCGCCAACGCATAAACCTCGAGGTTGAAGAATATAACGTTTTTCTCCATCTTCATATCTTAAAAGAGCGATTCGAGCATTACGGTTTGGATCATATTCAATTGACATAACCTTTGCTGGAACACCAATTTTATCACGTCTAAAATCAATTTCACGATATAAACGCTTGTGTCCTCCGCCTTTATGACGACATGTAATCACTCCACGATTATTACGACCTTTTGAACGGTGAGTTCCAAATGAAAGTGATTTTTCTGGTTTTGAAGCTTTTTTAGTAATTTCACTGAAATCTGATACTGATCGATTTCGAGTTCCTGCTGTAAATGGTTTAAGAAAACGAATTCCCATAAATTTTATTAAATTGTTAGAAAATAGAAATAATTCAAATTTTAAATCTAAATAAAAATTAACTTTTTGCATATTCAAATGTTTGTTTTTGAAAATATTATAAAAATAAAATTAAAATTCAAATCGTTGGCTAAATTTTTGATTTCAACTTGATCAATTTGTTATTCATCAAAAAAATAAAATTTTTTTAAAATAAATTTTATTTAAATATAAACTTACCAACTATATGGATCTCTTTAAAACAAATATTTTCATAAAAACAATGAAATTAAAAATTTCATATTTAAATTTTTTAAATAAAAAGAACCAAGGTAAAAACAAAATAAATTTTAAATTATAATTTTTAAAATTTTATTTGTTTAAAATATTTTATTAGTAAATAAATTCCTAATGTTTTAAAATATTTTTTTTTTTAATTTGTTAAAAACGAAATATAATCTTTTTTTATATTATATTTTGTTTTGTTATAAACTTAATTTTTTTAATCAAATTTAATTGATTGTCCTTCTTTTAATGTAAAAATAACACGTTTAAAACGTGGGCGGTAACCTTGAACAGTTCCTACTCGTACTTTTTTACGTGGAGGAAGGTGAGTATTAATTCCTACAATATTAACATTAAATAAATTTTCAAATAATTTTTTCATTTGAGTTTTTGTTAATCTAGGATCCACATCAAATGTATATTGTTGATGTTTAAAAATAGCAGCAAAAGCTTTTTCTGTTCGAACTGGATATTTAATGAAATTAATTTTTACTTTTTCTGGAGATAAAGAAGATTGAATTGTCTCTCTCCAATTTGTTAATTCTAGTTTTTCAAGATTCTTATCTTGATTCATAATTTATAAAGTTTAGTTAAATTTTTATCAATCAATGTCACATTTATAAATAATCCAAACAATTTTAATTTATTATGAATTTAGATTTTCTCAATAATTTTTTAATTGAATTTAAATTATACAATTGCTTTTTTATTTTTTAAATGGATGAAATTTCAACAAAATGCTATTTATATTAATACTAAAATATCTATATAAAAACAAGTTTTTAAATTGGTTTTAAAATTTAATCATAAACCAAAAAAAGAAATAAAAAATGATTTGTTTGATATATATTCTTCTATATTAATTTTATATTAAATTGTTCCTATTTTGATAGGCTTAAAAATAGGTTCATTATGCAAAAAAATCAAAATTTCAAAAAAAATCAAAAGACTAAATTTCGCTTTTTACAAATTTTTTTTACGAACTGCAATTGCGAAATCCTTTTTTGGTTTCAAACTTGGTATAAATCATAAAATATGAAAAGAGTTGTAATCAAAGATTACAACCAAACAAAAATAAATCTATGGTTTCTACGTTTAAACTTCGTTTGATTTGAATTTTGAATAAAGAGAAAAAGAGGAAGAAGAGAACATACGGAGAGAGAGGGATTCGAACCCTCGGTACGAAAAAGATCGTACAACGGATTAGCAATCAGTCGCTTTCGACCACTCAGCCATCTCTCCAGATGTTTGAAATCTTGGTTGGTATCATTGATTATCGAAAATCTTTGATTATCGAAAATCTTTGATATCGATAATCAAAGATTATCGAATCGAATCGAATCGAATCGAAGATTCAAGTTGGTTGTAATCTATGATTACAACTCTTTTCATATTTTATGATTCTAAGTATGGTTGATACCAACCATTTTATGAATCGTTGATATCAACCAACCTCCCGCTTCTTTCTTCGCAAAGCGAAAGAAGCGAAGAGAAAATCAAAGATTTTCGATAAAGAATATTGAAAAGAATATTAAAGAATATGATCGAGTTATTTCAACCTCCCGCTTCTTTCTTCGCAAAGCGAAAGAAGCGAAGAGAAAATCAAAGATTTTCGATAACGATTATAAATGGTTGGTATCGTTGATACGGCCTTAGAATCGAAGATTCAAGTTGGTTGGAATCATAAAATATGATACCAACCAAGTTGGTATCATAGATTAGGCCCAACTCTTTTCATATTTTATGATTCTAAGTCATCGATTTGATCGCTTCGCGAGAAAATCGAAGATTTTCAATAATCAACGATTTTCAATATCAAAGATTTTCTCTTCGCTTCTTTCTTCGCTTCGCTTCTTCGCTTCGCGAAAGAAGCGAGAAGGAGCGAAGAAAGAAGCGGGAGGTTGAACAATAAAAGAATTTCAAATGAAAAAAAAGATCACCCTGGCACTAAGTTGATGCTTCCTGCCAGACTTCCAACAAGTCCGTCAACTTCTAAAGAGTTTCACAGCCAAGTTCGGGATGGATTGGCGTGGTTCCACTTAAGCATAGAGCACCAGAGTTTCAGCGGAGCAAAGCTCCGGCGTTTTTGTTTATGTTTAAATTGGTCAAAATCAATTGGCCTTTAGTATATCTCGGCTAAAATCCTTACAGACCTTTCACCTGATACCTATCAATCAGCTTGTCTAGCTGCGGCATAATGGAGAGCACTAATCTTGAGGAAAGCTTCCCACTTAGATGCTTTCAGCGGTTATCAAAACCGTGCGTAGCTACTCAGCGTTTCCTTCTGGAGAAAGAACTGATACACCATTGGCACGACCATCCCAATCCTCTCGTACTAGGGATGGGTCCCCTCAATGCTCTAACGACAACACCGGATATGGACCAAACTGTCTTACGCATGTTATTCCCAAACTTTCGTAAGGGCATGGACTATGTCTTCTACCTTAAAAATATGTTGGTTGGTTGTAATCATTAAATATGATTACAACTTGAATCATATTTTATGATTACAACTTGAATCATATTTTATGATTCTAACAAAGGTAGTTGGCGTATTATATTTCTCCTTACAATCTAAAATCTTTTAAATTGTGAAAAATATCTCTCTGGAATTATCTTTACAGAGAAGTCTCTACGGGGAGATATTTTATCAATAAAACACGTGGTTTCTTACCGTTTCTTTCTTCGCTCCTTCTCGCTTCGCGAAAGAAGCGAAGAAGCGAAGCGAAGAAAGAAGCGAAGAGAAAATCTTTGATACCGCTTCTTCGCTTCTTTCTTCGCAAAGCGGTCGAATCGATTAACCTTGTTTTTTGTTTATAAAATATCCTTCCCTCGGCGTTGCCATGAAAACCAGTTTGTTGTTTTCAGAAGGTTTCACCGAATTAAGCCAATACTTTTAAGCTCCTTATTACTAAAAAACGACGCAGTATTTTACGTTTTGAACCCAGCTCACGTACCACTTTAATGGGCGAACAGCCCAACCCTTGGGACCTACTACAGCCCCAGGATGTGATGAGCCGACATCGAGGTGCCAAACCTTCTCGTCGATATGAACTCTTGGAGAAGATCAGCCTGTTCACGATTGTTAACTTATTTTTTATTTTTGATCCGTATTATTTTAGAATCATAAAATAAGCTTTAAACCATAATGGTTTAAATCTTTTACTTTACGTAAAAGGTCAGACTATGTCATGAACTCAAATTGAGTTCCCAAGCACTGTGGGAAGTTCTATAGAAGTTGTTTATCCTTCCCTAGTCGTTGAACTTGTTGTAACGTACATAATTGGTCCTCTATCGTTACAATTAAGCTGCAAATTAACTGATTTATCATATATAAATATATATATGAGAAATTGAGTTTTCTTGCAATTCACTTGGTTTTTGTTTTTTACTCTAAAATTTCTGTCTCGACAATACATAGTCAAGTTGAAATGTAGTATTCTTATTACTAAGAATGGGGACATTACCCATTTATCCCTAGAGTAACTTTTATCCGTTGAGCGACGGCCCTTCCACGCGGCACCGTCGGATCACTAAGGCCGGCTTTCGCCCCTGCTCGACTTGTAGGTCTTGCAGTCAAGCTCCCTTTTGCCTTTACACTCTTTTACGTCTGATTTCCGTCCAGACTGAGGGAACCTTTGCGCGCCTCAGTTACCTTTTATGAGGTCTTCGCCCCAAAGAAACTGCCCACCTGAAAACGTCAAGTGTCCTGAATAAAGGATCACTATTAGGATTCTAGCCTTTCCAGAGTGGTCTCTCACTGATGGCTCCAATTTCCCCGGAAGGAAACCTTCAACGCCTCCCACCTAGACTGCGCAAGAAAAGCCCGAACCCAATTCCAGGATACAGTCAAGCTTCATAGGGTCTTTCTGTCCAAGTGCTGTTAGTCCGCATCTTCACGGACAAGTCTATTTCACCAAGCCTCTCTCTGAGACAGCGCTCTGATCGTTACGCCTTTCGTGCAGGTCGAAACTTACTCGACAATGAATTTCGCTACCTTAGAACTGTCATAGTTACAGCTGCCGTTCACCGGGGCTTCGGTCGTCAGCTTCTTAATAAATTAATAACCAACTTCCTTCACCTTCCGGCACTGGGCAGGCGTCAGCCCCCATATATTGTTTTTCAACTTTGCGGAGACCTGTGTTTTTGGTAAACAGTCGCCAGAGCCCGGTTACTGTGAGGTTCCTTCGCAAAACGAAGGAACCCGCCCCTTCTCCCGAAGTTACGGGGCCAATTTGCCGAGTTCCTTAGAGAGAGTTCTCTTGCGCCCCTTGGTATTCTCTACCAACCTACCTGTGTCGGTTTCAGGTACAGGTTTTTTGAATGTTTTATCATAAATGATGGTGTACGAGCTTTTCTTGGAAGTATGACATCATTGACACTCAACCCGAACAAGTTCAGGAGAGTGGGATCACGTCTCAGCTACCGATTCGTTTTTTTTCGATCGGTTCAAGCGCTTCGCGTAAACCTCGAACGCTTCCACTGCATTCCATTCACAGACTCAATTTAGCCTCCTTCGTCCCTCGGTTCCCATTCAAAAAAGTACAGGAATATTAACCTGTTTTCCATCGACTACGCCTGTCGGCCTCGCCTTAGGTCCTGACTCACCCCCCACGGACGAACCTTGTAGAGGAACCCTTAGGTTTTCGGGGCATTGGATTCTCACCAATGTTTTCGTTACTCAAGCCGACATTCTCACTTCAGCACCGTCCACCCAAACTTACGTTAAGGCTTCACCCGGAGCTGAACGCTCCCCTACCGATTTTTTTATAAAAAAATCTCATAGCTTCGGCAGGTTCCTTAGTCCCGGCCATTGTCGGCGCAAAAACGCTTTACCAGTGAGCTATTACGCACTCTTTAAAAAATAGCTGCTTCTACAATTTGTTGCTTAATTAACATTAACTTTTAGCTTTATTATTAAACCAATTTTGGAGTAAAATAGTATCTTCAGCATGAGAACCTTTCTTTTTAGAATTAGTGCCAGGATTAATCTTCCATTTAAGATCAATAAATCTTTGACACATTGCTAAATCATCCCTAAAATTTGGATCATTATACAATGAATATGCTTCAGCAAAACATTCAAATTGATTTAATCTCACTTTAGGGAAAACATTTCTGGCACCCCATTGTTCAAATAAATCCACCAGTTGTTTAATAGCTGGTAGAGTTGTTAATTCCAAATCTACATAAGTCCCTGAATCTTTCCAACAACATGGACCAAAAACAACGCCATTATTTTCTAAAAATTGTTTAATTACTTCTAATAAAGGCTTATTTTCCTTACAATCAGTTAACTTCCAAAGAAAGTTACCTCTAAATTGAGTATTTGTTTCAGCATTAAAAGATGCTCCAATGCTAAAACATCCATCTCCAATGTGGTAACCTAATAAATAAGCTGGAGTAACTGATATTACATGTTGAGTTAAATCCTGTTGAACAATATCAAAAAGAAGTTGACCAATTCTTCTACTTTCATCAATTTCAACTTGAGTAGCGTTGACCCCTTGATAATAATCTTCAATAGGAATCAAATTTGGATTTCGATTAGGTTTAACTTTGCCAAACATTTGAAATCTTAAATAAAGCAAAGATAAACAAGCAACTCTTAAATCTACTGTTTCATTGGGCAACAGCCTATTAATAACTGTGATCTCATTTTTTTGAGATTTTTGAGCTTCATCCAAAATTAAACAAATTTTGTAATCCAAATACTTTGTTGGAGCATTTGGGGGGGTTTTCTCCCAAACTGATAACATTAGTTTAGAAGCTGGTTTTGAAAAAGCAAATTCTTTGCTATTTGATGTTGAGGTTTTCCCTGAAGGAAGCAAGTGTTTTCTTTTATTAATTGCAGCAGTAGATGGCACTCCAAGTGTTTTAAATACTGCTTTCAATACATATGCATCTTTTTGGCTGAATGCAATTTTCATACTCATACCTAAAGGTTTTTTAGTTAAATAATAAACCCTTGCTACAAATGAACCATCAGCATCAAAAAAACCACAAAGTACTTCATTATTAAATTTATTTGCTACCATAATTACTAAGTTTAATCTAATTTTTTGAATAATCAACAAAAAGAAAGCAATAAAAGAATTAATTAAGTGAATAATTTAATAAAATTATTCATACAAAGATGTTTATTCTTTGCTTCTGCATGTTATGCTTTCCATGCAGTTCAGACTATGTAATGTTAATTTTATATCATATGGCCATATTAATGGACATATTATATGAAATTAACTTAGGTATTCTTGGAAATATTAAATTTCTAGTCGTTGAACATTCTAATTATTCTAAACTTATTCTTCACCTCCTTCCCCTTTAGAAGCTTTTCCAGTAGATCTTCTCTTCTTTTTATCAGCTGCTGCTGGTTCTACGCCTTCTTCTTTGCTTTCTTTGCTTCGCAAAAGAAGCGAAAGGGAGACATCTCCTTCGCGTATCGACGCAGGAACACCAATATTTGAGATTGAAGTAAGAGCATCTACAGTTGAAAAACCTTTATTAGACAACTGATTTAAATAAGAAATAATTACAATTCTTGCTGAATCTTTCAATTCAGCATCTTCTAAATATTGGATAGAGGCATTTAAAGCACTTTGTAAATATTTAACTTTAGAAGGTAAATTATTTATTTTCTTTGCTTTTAATTTATCTTTTGAAGGTAATGAAAATGTTTTTTTGATGAAATCAATCATCAAAAGTTTTAAATCACAATCATTTAAAGCTTCAAAAGCTTCTCTAATACTTAGAGCATGAATATCACTTAAACTTAAATTTTGTTTATCTAATGTAGGAAAAAAGTTTGATTTTGTTTCTTTAACAACAGAAGTTACACACAAACAAGATCTTGATGGTGTTCCTTCTTTTCTAGATAAAGAAACTTGAATATGTTTATTTGAACTTCTTGTTCCAATTTCAAAGATTCCAGATGGAGTCATGGCAACTTTTAATCTTTTTTTGCCCAAATTCTGTTGATTTTGCATTGCATTTGAGATTAAAGTTCCAGCGTCAATTCCATTTGGAATTTCCAGACCAGCAATAGCTTGTGAGTTTGAGACTTTGCAGTCAGTTAAACTCGATGAATGATTTGAAACTACACCTTCAAGCTTTTTTAAAGCTTGTTTTCCTACAGCTCGAACTAAATAGTTCGTTTTATCCGGTGATTCAGATTCAGCTGCTATGAGCGTTTCAGCTTCATTTGAAAAGCCCTTATAAGACAATGGCCCAGTGCCATACCTTGTAGAGACTTGATTTTTTTGGAGAAAGGGTTTTTGAAGCCAGAATTTCATAACTTGACTTTGAACTTGTAGTGATATTACAGCTTTCAACTACTAAGTTTTCAATCATTTCTGCTGGAACTAAATCCAAAAGTTTTACTTGTTTGGGTTTCATTGGTATATTATTGATTGATTTACAAATTATTAAATTCTGAAAAGGAAACCTCCTTTTCAAAGATTTTTATAGCCAGAGCACTATGAAGTGTACCAACTACACTATAAAAACCCCAATTACCTTTTTTAAGGTTAAAATTTGAGTTTTAACTTTATGTTAACCAAATTGATTAACCAAGTTGCTTATTTGGAACTCTTTAAAAAACAGAACAAAAAGAACTTATTTGTAGAATAATTAGCTATGCTGCAAGTTGGCATATAAAAAACGCAGCATTTTATAAACTTTCTTGCAATTAACCTAATTCTAATTGTGTTTTAAATAACAACAACCAGCCTATAAAACTAAGCGAATTTCCTGGTTGTTTCAGCATCTTCACATCCTTTTCCACTTAGGAACCATTTGGGGGCCTTAGCTGATGATCTGGGCTGTTTCCCTCTTGATAATGAAGCTTATCCCCCACTATCTCACTGGCGTATGGAAAGCGTATCTAATATTCGGAGTTTGCCACGACTTGGTACCGCTTTCGCAGCCCGCACCGAAACAGTCGCTCTACCCTTAGATTGCCCATCACCGCCGCTGCGCCTCAACGCATTTCGGGGAGAACCAGCTAGCTCTGAATTCGATTGGAATTTCTCCGCTAACCACAAGTCATCCGCCGATTTTTCAACATCGGTCGGTTCGGTCCTCCACATAGTGTTACCTAGGCTTCAACCTGCTCATGGTTAGATCATCCAGGTTCGGGTCCATAAGAAGTGACATTGTGCCCTATTCAGACTCGCTTTCGCTTGGGCTCCAGATCTTACTCTTTAACCCGCCACTTCCTATAAGTCGCCGGCTCATTCTTCAACAGGCACGCGGTCAGATTTATAAATCCTCCCACTGCTTGTCAGCTCACGATTTCATGTTCTATTTCACTCCCCTACGGGGGTTCTTTTCACCGTTCCGTCGCCGTACTATTTCGCTATCGGTCTCTCAGGAGTGTTTAGCCTTACGAGGTGGTCCTCGCTGATTCACACGGGATTCCACGTGCCCCATGCTACTCGGGATAGACAATCAAAAAAAGCAATATAAAATATAACTACTGGACTTTCACCATCTATGGTGCAGGATTCAGCTGCTTCGTCTTCTTTTTTTATATAAAAAATATATATAAATAAATAATGCTTTCTTATCGAAAATCTTTGATTTTCGAATGATAACATAGTTATCAAATTGAAATTTTTTTAAAATTTCAAACTTGTTTTTCTTTTTTATTTTAAAAAACATTACAAGTAATAATCAAGTCTTCCCACAACCCCAATAAAATTGGTTTAGGCTAGTCCCCGTTCGCTCGCCGCTACTACGGGAATCGCTTTTGCTTTCTTTTCCTCTGGCTACTGAGATGTTTCAGTTCACCAGGTTGCCTCTTATCTATTTATGAATTCATAGATAGTTCGAGAGGTTGCCCTATTCGGGGATCTTTGGATCAACGCATTTTTCCTGCTCCCCAAAGCCATTTCGCCGGTATCGCGCCCTTCATCGTCTCTAAGAGCCTAGGTCTCCGTCGTGAGCCTTCGTTTTTTTGACCTAAAAATTTTCTTTAAAACATATAAAGAAAGAATCTCGCTCACATATCTTATCGATTCGATTCGATTTGATTCGAAAATCAAAGATTTTCTCTTCGCTCCTTCGCTTCTTCGCTTTGCGAAAGAAAGAGAAGCGGAGAGAAAGATATGTAAGGTTTCTTAACGATTTAAGATAAATTATAATAAAAAGAATGAATCTTTAATTATAATGGTGGAGATAAGGAGATTCGAACTCCTGACACCCTGCGTGCAAGGCAGATGCTCTACCAACTGAGCTATATCCCCAAATTCAATCGATTTATTTATAATTCTTCGATATTTTAAACAATTTTAATAAAAAAAAAAAGAATCTTTTTTTTTAATATAATGTGGACCATGTTGGACTTGAACCAACGACCTCATGCTTATCAAGCATGCGCTCTAACCACCTGAGCTAATGGTCCAATCCAAATATAAAAAAAGATTCAAATTTTATATTATATATATTGGTTAAGTTCTTATTTTAACTTAAAAACTTGGTTTATAAGAATCTTTGATTTGTTTTGAAAAAAAATGCAAAACAAATCAAAGAACTTAACCAATATAAATAATATAAGAATCGATAGAATCATCTATGTTGGTTGTAATCTTTGATTCATAAAATGAATCGAAGATTCAAGTTGGTATTGTTGATACCAACTAACCAACCAACCCGCTTCTTCGCTTTGCGAAGGAGAAAATCTTTGATATCGATAATCAAAGATTATCGAATCGATAAAATTAGATGAAAAATTCAAAAAAAAAAGGAGGTGATCCATGCGCACCTTCCAGTACGCATACCTTGTTACGACTTAAGATTAATCACAAATCGCACCGTAATGACCCTCTTCTTCGCTCGCGAAGCAAGCGAGGTTAGAGTTAGCCGCTTCGGGTTCAATCTGCTCTCGACCTTTGACGGGCGGTGTGAACAAACTTGGAGAACGTATTCACCGCAGTATAGCTGACCTGCGATTACTAGTGATTCCAACTTCATGTAGGCGAGTTGCAGCCTACAATCCGAACTGAGATTGAGTTTGCCAGATTCGCTCCCCCTCGCGGGTTTGCTGCCGATTGTCTCAACCATTGTATTGCGTGTGTAGCCCAGGATGTAAGGGGCATGCTGACTTGACGTCATCCTCTCCTTCCTCCGAATTGCTCCGGCAGTCTCTCTAGAGAAGTTTTAACTAAAGACAAGGGTTGCGCTCGTTACAAGACTTAACTTTACACCTCCAAAGAACAATATGATATGACAACAATATCATAAATTAAGACCATATTGTTCAAACCAACCAAGTTTCTTTGATTGTCAGACTATATCATCACCTTAAAAAGATAAAGAATTTTAAGATGTCCAGTGTATAGTCGTTAAAGTTTCTACAAAAATATCCAAACTTGAACCATATTTTATGATTCTAAGAATCAAAGATTTGGCTCAATTGCTAAAATCTTGAAATTTTAAGTTTTCTTTTCATACCATCTACTTGAGAAACATAAGGTTGAACTAAATCTAAGAATTTAGAACAATCTTTTCTTCTAATAAGAATGCCTTTATAATGTCCATCACCTACTCTTAGGGATGAGTCCAAGTCAAAATTTTGTTTGAAGACTTGTTGCATTAAAAGAACTTCTTTATTAGTTACTTCTCCTGTAGAAAAATAAGGTTGGTTGTCTTGTGCACCCCCATCATCCATATAAAAAAGGGATAATGCAAGAGGGTGATTAAACCAATCAAGGAGCTCAGGGATAAATTGCTTTCTTCTTCGTAGAACTTTATTTTGATCAAAAGTTGGATCTCCACTATCTAAATATTTATAAAAACAGTGAAAATCTTGAAACAGAGTTCTTGATAAGAATCTATAACTTGTAAACGTTTTAGATAAACCAGTTTTTTTATCAATTGTGCTTCTTTTAATTTCTTTAATTTTTGCTTTTTCTGTTGCTAAATTATATTGTTGGAATAATTTTAGTTTCCACTCAACATAATCAAGCTCAGATTGTTCAATTTGAAGCCTGTTTTCTGTTTTTTTAATACTTCCATCTCCTAATAAACACCCCAGTCCAATTGCAATTCCTTCTTCTGAATAAAAACTTTCTTTACTATTTCTTAATAAAAGAGTTTTGTTTGTACTTATGCTGCACCTCCTTTTGTAGTTCTTCTAGCTTTTTTAGGTGGTTCAGCTGGAACATTATCTAAAGCAAGTGCTTTAGAGATTGTTTCAACCATATCTAATGAAACCTTTTCATTAAGAGAAGAACTTTTTAAGTCAGCAATAAATGTATTCATAACACCTAAATATTGCTCTTGAGCTTGTGGATCAAGCACAGGCATATTATTAAGACATGAATTTAAGGCATTTTTAAAGTATTTCACTTTATTATGCAAGTCAATTTCATGTGTTCTTTCTCTTTTTGTGATTAGAACATTATTTGTGTTATAATTTGAACATATAATATCAACTTTTTTTAAAAGGTCATCTTTTACTGGAATTTGGTCCAATAAGTCTTCCACTTGCTTTGCTACACTACACTGTAGAGATGGTTTTGGCATTGCTTTTGTTGCCTCAAAGATGTTTGAAGCTTGACAATCAACACAAACTAACTTCGCTACACACATGAACTCTTTTACTCCAGAAGTATTAAATACTTCTTCAAATGATAAAGTAAGTAATCTGCCACCTTTGCTACCAATTTCAAGAGATTTCTTTCTTTCATTAAAACTAACTTTTACTTTTTTAGTTCCTGCACCTAGAATTTTAGAGGATAAATCTCTTAAGTATTGTTCTCTTGCTTCTTTTGTCTGTAGTTGAGATACAGATGAAGGTAAAGTAAGATATGAAATTGTTTCAACTCTTTGTGCTTTTCCTTCAGTTACAAGTTCAGTTTGTTCCCCCAATTGGGTTTCCAGACTGGAAATACCTGCTCCACTAAAGATAACAATTCCTTTTTGTTTATCAAATGGAGAATCACCTACATAAATTGTTTCTTTTGTGTTCTTTAAGCCATTGTAAGCAAATGGTCCTTTACCATGCTGAGCAGGGGAAGGATTTTCATCTAAAAGATTTTTTTTTGCTTCTTCCAATAAAATCCTACTTTCTAACCTTAAATAAACACTTTGAATACAAAGTTTCTCAAATTGAGATAAGTTAACACTTGTTAACTCTTTTTCTTTTATTTTTTTTGTTAACATAATAATTAAAATTGGGTTTTACCAATGTAGGCTGGTTTTTCATAGAATCAAATTCTATGGAGAATAAATCAAATTCTATTCTTTTATTAATGTTAAAACCTCCTTCCCCACCTGAGTTGACTTTCCTTAAGTCATAAAATGGTTTCGAACATTGCCCTACAGTTCCTAAACAGAAGTTGCTTTCAAATCATTTTGATTCTAGTTTTAACTCAAAAAACTAGAATTGGTTTTTGATTTATTCCAACTAAATCCTTTAAAAGAAAGTTTAACCTGAAAGGTTGGTTGTTTTTATAGCTTACCTTGGGATTACCATAGCTTATTTTATATTTTACTGGCTTAAATAAGCTTTATAAAATAAGCTTTAGATGTTCCCCAAATTAGCTGAATTTATTCAAGTTAGTTTATACTAAACTTGCCGCGAGGACCTCACGGCACGAGCTGACGACAGCCATGCACCACCTGTCACCAAGCTCTTCGTTAGAAGCACTCTCCTATTTCTAGGAGATTCTTGGGATGTCAAATCCTGGTAAGGTTCTCCGCGTAGCATCAAATTAAACCACAAAATCCACCACTTGTGCCAAGTCCCGTCAATTCCTTTGAGTTTCACTCTTGCGAGCATACTCCCCAGGCGGGATACTTAACGCGTAAGCTACAGCACTGTTTTTGACAGCACTTAGTATCCATCGTTTACAGCTAAGACTACTAGGGTATCTAATCCTATTCGCTCCCTTAGCTTTCGTCCCTCAGTGTCAGTAACGGCCCAGCAGAGCGCTTTCGCCACTGGTGTTCTTCCCAATCTCTGTGCATTTCACCGCTACACTGGGAATTCCCTCTGCCCCTACCGTACTCTAGCCCTTGAGTTCTCGGCTGCCTGTCCAAAGTTGAGCTCTGGGATTTAACAGTCGACTTTAAGAACCACCTACGAACGCTTTACGCCCAATCATTCCGGACAACGCTTGCACCCTCCGTATTACCGCGGCTGCTGGCACGGAGTTAGCCGGTGCTTATTCCTCAGATACCGTCATATCTTCTTCTCTGAGAAAAGAGGTTTACGATCCACGGACCTTCTTCCCTCACGCGGTATTGCTCCATCAGGCTTTCGCCCATTGTGGAAAATTCCTCACTGCTGCCTCCCGTAGGAGTCTGGGCCGTGTCTCAGTCCCAGTGTGGCTGATCATCCTCTCAGACCAGCTACTGATCGTCGCCTTGGGGAGCTTTTACCTCCACCAACTAGCTAATCAGACGCAAGCCTCTCTCTTGGCAGTTTTCACTTTTAGCTTCTCAGCACTATGCGGTATTAGCAACCGTTTCCAGCTGTTATCCCACACCAAAAGGTAAGTTCTTACGCGTTACGCACCCGTCCGCCACTAGAATTGAAATTCGTATCAGAAATACAAAAATCAATCTCGTACGACTTGCATGTGTTAAGCATACCGCCAGCGTTCGTCCTGAGCCAGGATCAAACTCTCCAAAAAATTTTTCTCTTTAAAAAAAATCTTTGATACCGCTTCGCGGAGAAAATTGAAGATTTTCGAATAACTTAAAGCTTTGCTTACCGCTTCTTTCGCGAAGCGAAGGAGAAAATCAAAGATTTTCGATTCTAAAACCAAAGGTTCTTTTTTTTAACAATTTAGCTTTTAATAAGCTTTTGTTTTTTTGAACATTCCTAATTTATAAATTTATCAAAAAATTTTTTTTTGTCAATATTTAAAAAAAAAAAAAGAAATAAAAAATAAAAGAATAAATAAATAAATAATAATCGCTTAAATATAAGGTTCGATTTTTGCGAAGATTTGCTTGCTTCGCATCGATTCGATTCGATTCGATTCGATAATCTTTGATTATCGATATCAAAGATTTTCGATATCAAAGATTTTCGATATCAAAGATTTTCGAAATTGAAATATTATTTAAAAGCGCAAAAACACCTACTTTTTAAAAATTTTTGGAAAAATTTAAATCCAAATTTGAAATTTTAAATTTCAAATAGACGATTAAAAATAAAAATCTTAAGAATTTTATCTACGTTTTCGTTTAATATACAAACATATTTTATTTTAACGGTTTTCTTATATTCTCTTATGTTGTTTTTTTTATCCAAATTTAAAAACTTAAATTAAACTTTATCTTTTTCGATTTATTTGAATTTTGGCATTCGGTCGACGTCTTTAAAAGCTGAACGAGTTCTTTTTCGAAAATCAAAGATTCCGCTTCTTCGCTTTTTCTTCGCTTCTTTCTTTCTTTGCTTCGCAAAAGAAGCGAAGAAGCGAAGAAGCGGTCGAATCGATTCGAAAATCAAAGATTTTCGATATCGAAGATTTTAGATAAGCGTAAAATTTAAATTTATTTAAAATTTTATTTAAATAAAATATATATATATATGAATCGAATTATTTTAAATAATAATAAAAACTATTTAATTTATTTAATTTATAGTTGTTTAAAAAAAACAACTATAAATTAAATAATTTATCAGTTCATTTTAATTTCCTAATATTATTGGTTAAATTTTATTTTGATCAATTTTTCCCCAAACAGGGGATAAGGATATCAAAATTAAAATAACCTATATAAATACAGGTTTTTTAATATGACTGATAGTACAAATTACTTTGTAATTTGTAACAACAGTAACTGTAATTCATATAAATTACACACTTGTAATTCGTACATTTTACTTTGTAACTTATACAAATTACAAATAATAATTATTTGTAATTTTAAATAATTCATATATATTATTATATTCAAATTGAAATTTTTTTAAAATTTCAAAGAGATATATTTAATTAAGTTGAAATCCGACAACCAAGGTTGGTTGGTTGGTTGGAATCTATGATTCTAAGAATCATAGATTCAAGTTGTAATCAAAGATTACAACCAACTTGAATCTTCGATTCGATTCGATTCGAAAATCAAAGATTTTCTTGTTGAGATCAAAGATCTCAACTAAGAAAGATTTAAAATTCAAATAATTTTAATGCAATTTTTTATAAATTGACTTATAATTGCTTTTAAGTTAAACTTAAAATGGTTGTTATAATTTTACTGATTTTTTACTAGGAGGAAATTCATATGAATCCAATTGTTGCTGCTGCATCTGTTGTTGCTGCTGGTTTAGCTGTAGGTCTTGCTGCTATTGGTCCTGGTATGGGACAAGGAACAGCTGCTGGTTATGCTGTTGAAGGAATCGCTAGACAACCTGAAGCGGAAGGAAAAATCCGTGGAGCTCTACTTTTAAGTTTCGCGTTCATGGAATCTTTAACGATTTATGGGCTAGTTGTTGCTTTAGCATTACTTTTCGCAAACCCATTTGCTTCTTAATTTTTTTTTCTTATAATTCATAGGTTTTTAACCAAATCAGTTGTTGAGATCATAAAAAATGATCTCAACAACTTGGTTTTGGTTGTTTACTGCAATGCTATGGTTCGAATCATAAAATATAAAATATGATTTTAGAATCGAAGATTCCGCTTCTTCGCTTCTTCGCTTTGCGAAAGAAAGAGAAAATCAAAGATTATCGAATCGAATCGAATCATAAAATATGAAAAAAGTTGGTATCGTTGATAATTAGAATCATAAAATATGAAAAGAGTTGTAATCATAGATTACAACCAACCAACGAAACAAAAACAAATATGAATGGCCTTTAATGAACTTTAATTGAAATGAACTTTAATTGAAATGAACTTTAATTGAATGGATAAAATAACAAGATAAGATAACAAGGAATCAATGAAGTTTTTGAGTTTATTAAGGATTGAATTTATTAAGTATTGAATTTTTTGCAAGAAATCCACCCTTAAAAAGGGTCCACTGATTTGGTGAGAATTTTTTTCGAACGATACGACTTAATTT
>Ga0247837_1002901_pt1 | contig 31162 bp, 27 predicted proteins | sample LaCtaG_2_FD_187115 | JGI IMG/M metagenome (GOLD analysis project Ga0247837, IMG submission 187115) | Freshwater microbial communities from meromictic Lake La Cruz, Castile-La Mancha, Spain - LaCruzMarch2015_14.5m | ecosystem: Environmental > Aquatic > Freshwater > Lake | place: Spain: Castile-La...
GGGGCCTGATTTAAAAATATCCAAAACCGAATTCAGAAACACTTCCCCACGAAGTCATGTTTCATTGGTTCGGGAAACTACAGAATGAATGTTGCACTACCAAGCGCAATCCCGAATTTGATGCGGCGCGGTACTACGAATACCCGCAGCATTTGCGCGCGATGATGGACGACTTGCCCAATTCACCTGGGGTCTACATCTTCCATGGCCAAGAGGGCGACTTGCCGGTATACATCGGCAAGAGCGTGAACCTGAGAAGCCGAGTGCTGTCACACCTGCGCACAGAAGACGAGGCCCGCATGCTGCGCCAGACACAGCGCATCAGCCATATCTGCACCGCCGGGGAGATTGGTGCCCTGCTGCTGGAAGCCAGTCTGATCAAGCAACTCCACCCATTGTTCAACCAGAAGCTGCGCCGCACCCGCCAGTTGTGTGCCTGGACCATCCAAGATGGGCGTGCGCACCTGGTGCATTCCAAGGACGTGGACTTTGCCGTTCAAGCCGATCTGTTCGGCTTGTATGCCAGCAAGCATTCAGCAGTGGCAGCACTGCGCGCACTCGCAGACCAATACAAGCTGTGTTACGGGCCACTGGGCCTGGAGAAGCACACCCCTAACAAACCCTGCTTTCGGTCCATGCTCCAACAGTGCGCCGGGGTGTGCTGTGGCCGGGAGAGCACTAAAGACCACACCAGCCGGTTTCTGGAGAGCCTGGAAGCCTTGCGTGTGGCCTGTTGGCCCTATCCCGGATCGGTCGGCCTGGTCGAGCGCCACCAAAGCAGCTACCAGATGCATGTGATCAACCACTGGTGCTACCTGGGCAGTGTGGACGATCCCGACACAGCCATCACCGAAGCCAGAGCACTGGCAAGCCAAGCGGCCGGGTTTGATGCGGATGGCTACAAAATTCTTTGTAGACCCCTGCTCAGCGGCAACGCTGAAATCATTCCCCTGTGGTGATGCTGCGGTAGGCAATGTGGCAGGCAATGTGGCAGGCAAAAAAAAGCCCATGAATACCATGGGCTTTTTTACTGTTCTTGGAGGAAGCGGAGGGATTCGAACCCTCGATGGAATTTTAAGTCCCATACTCCCTTAGCAGGGGAGCACCTTCGGCCACTCGGTCACGCTTCCTAAACAGCCAGCATTATGTCACGAGTCTGGTCCGTTTTCAGGCGGGTGCCTGGTCTAAGTCAAAAGCTTTGTGCAAAGCACGCACCGCCAACTCCATGTATTTCTCGTCGATCACGACCGAGGTCTTGATCTCGGAGGTGGAAATCATTTGGATGTTTATGCCCTCTTCGCTCAGGCAGCGGAACATTTTGCTGGCAATACCCACGTGGCTGCGCATGCCGATGCCCACAATGCTGACCTTGCAGATCTTGGCGTCGCCCACCACTTCGTGCGCGCCCAGTTTTGGCAGCACACGCTCCTTGAGAATATCCATGGCCTTGGCATAGTCGCCGCGGGTCACGGTGAAGCTGAAGTCGGTCTTGCCGTCTTTGCTGACGTTTTGGATGATGACATCCACGTCGATATTGGCGTCGGCCACCACGCCCAGAATTTGGTAGGCAATACCTGGGGTATCGGGCACGCCCAGTACAGAAATCTTGGCTTCGTCGCGGGTGAATGCAATGCCAGAAACAATGGCTTGTTCCATGTGTTCGTCTTCCTCAAAAGTAATCAGGGTGCCGGAGGCGGCTTCCTCGTTAATGTCAATATCCCAAGGGGTGAAGCTGCTCAAAACGCGCAGCGGCACCTTGTATTTGCCAGCAAACTCGACCGAGCGAATTTGCAGCACCTTGGAGCCCATGGAGGCCATCTCCAGCATTTCTTCAAAGCTGACGGTGTGCAGGCGGCGGGCTTCAGGCACCACGCGGGGGTCGGTGGTGTAGACGCCATCCACGTCGGTGAAAATCAGACATTCATCGGCCTTCATGGCGGCGGCAACGGCCACCGCGGAAGTGTCGGACCCGCCACGCCCGAGTGTGGTGATGTTGCCGAGCTCGTCCAGCCCTTGAAAGCCGGTGACGATGACCACCTTGCCAGCGGCCAGATCAGCACGCACTTTGGTGCTTTCAATGGATTCGATGCGGGCTTTAGTGTAGGCGCTGTTGGTGCGGATGGGCACTTGCCAGCCCGCGTAGCTCACCGACTCCATACCTTCTGCCTGCAGCGCGATGGCGAGCAAGGCGCTGGAGGCCTGTTCGCCTGTGGCGGCCAGCATGTCCAACTCACGGCTATAGGCATCGGTCCCTTTTGCGGGGGCGAGCTCCTTGGCCAAGCCCAACAGCCGGTTGGTTTCACCGCTCATTGCGGAGGGTACGACCACCATCTTGTGGCCGGCGCGCGCCCATTTGGCGACGCGTTTGGCGACATTGCGGATGCGTTCCGTGGAACCCATCGACGTGCCGCCGTATTTGTGAACAATCAATGCCATGAAATCAAATTCTTAAGAGCAAAAAGCTATGGATTGTACCAAGTCAACACCTCGCCGCTGCGCTGCGCATAGCCCTGCCCCACCTTGATGTGGATACGGTGCCCGCGGGTAAGGCAAGCAGCCACTTGGTCCAACAGCTCCGTCAACTGGGCTGCGCTGGGGATGACCTGAAAGTGACTTTTGAGCCAGTAACGCAACACGTTGGCCTGGCGCGCACGGCTCATCCCTTGCAGGGACTTGATCAGCGGAGCGCCGTCGCCGCTGCGGCCGACCAAACCCAGATCTTGCTCTGCCACCTCGTCCAGCAAACTTTGCGCCTGGGCTGCATGGCTGGCACTGCGCGCAAAGGTGTCCCGGAACTGCGGAAACGCCACCTGCAGCGCCGGCAAAATCCGGGCGCGGATGCGGTTGCGCGTGAACCGCTCGTCCTGGTTGGTGGGGTCTTCCACAAAGTGCGCCCCGCGCTGCGCCAGCCAGGTGCGAATGTCCGCACTGCTTACCGACAGTAGTGGGCGGTGAAAGTCCAGCCCTTCGCGCTGCCAGTGGGCCGGCATGGCGCTGAGGCCGGCCAGGCCCGCACCGCGGCTCAAAGCCAACAAAAGTGTTTCTACCTGGTCATCAGCATGCTGGGCTAGTGCTATTGATTTAATAGCTGCTTGCGCATGCTCCATAAGGGCTAGAGCACTAAAAGCCTTATAACGGGCCTGCCGCGCAGCGTCTTCGGGGCTTTGGCCGCTGGTGTGCCGGGCATCCACTTGGCGTACCCGCAGGGGCACCTGCAGCTGAGCGCACAGGGCGCGGCAATGTTCTTCGAATGTTGCGGCAGCCGCTTGCAAGCCGTGGTTGATGTGCAGCGCCACGATTTGGCCGGGCCATCGGTCTGCACAGGCCAGCAATAGCGCGGTGGAATCGGCACCGCCGCTGAACGCCACGGCCAAAGGCAGCGCGGGGCGAAAGTCCCGCATGGCCGCGTCAAGCGACCGTGTCATGGCAACACGGCCACCGCTTTACTTGGCAGCCGCTTTGGTGTCGGTAAAACGACCATAGCTTTGCAGGCGGTCGTAACGGCGGTCGAGTAGCTCCTTGACCTTGAGGTCACTGACCTGGCGGAACGCATCGTTCAGCGCGCGCTTGAGGAAGGCGGCCATTTGTTTGTGGTCGCGGTGCGCGCCACCCACGGGCTCGTTCACGATCTTGTCAATCACGCCCAAAGCCTTCAATCGGTGCGCGGTGATTCCCAAGGCGTCGGCCGCTTCCTGCGCTTTGTCAGAGGTCTTCCACAAAATGGAGGCGCAACCTTCGGGGCTGATGACCGAGTAGATGGAATACTGAAGCATCAGCACTTGGTCGCCAATGGAAATGGCCAACGCACCGCCCGAGCCACCTTCACCAATGATGGTGGTGATGATCGGCACTTCGAGCTGCGCCATCTCGAAAATATTGCGGCCAATGGCTTCTGACTGGCAACGCTCTTCGGCGTCAATGCCGGGGTATGCACCTGGAGTGTCGACAAAGGTGAACACGGGCAGCTTGAACTTCTCAGCCAGCTTCATCAGGCGCAGGGCCTTGCGGTAGCCTTCGGGCTTGCTCATGCCAAAGTTGCGCAGCCCGCGTTCTTTGGTGTCGCGCCCTTTTTGCTGGCCCAGCACCATGCAGGGCGTGCCATTGAAGCGGGCCAAGCCGCCAACGATGCTCAGGTCATCCGCAAAATGCCGGTCGCCATGCAACTCCACAAAATGGGTGAACAGCTCGTTGACGTAATCCAGCGTGTAAGGACGCTCGGTATGGCGGGCAATTTTGGTGATTTGCCAGGGCGTGAGGTCGCTGTAGATATCCTTGGTGAGTTGCAGGCTTTTTTTGCTGAGTTGGTCTATTTCGGCAGAAATATCCACCGCCGACTCATTTTGCACATAGCGCAACTCTTCGATTTTGTTTTCAAGCTCCGCAACCGGTTGCTCAAAATCCAGAAAAAATTTCTTGGCCAATGTGTATCTCCTTCAAACACGGGTACTACTACCCGACAGGCAAGGGGTCGAGTGACCTCCAAATATACCAAGTCGCCACGCTGCGGTATGGGGCCCAGGCGGCGGCGACCTCGCGTGCATCACTTCGACTCACCACGTCGCCCGAAAAATAGTTGCGGCTGATCCCGTTGATCAGCCCCACATCGTCCAGGGGCAAGATGTTGGGGCGCATGAAATGGAAGATCAAAAACATCTCTGCCGTCCACCGGCCAATGCCACGAATGGCGATCAGCTCGGCGATGATTTCTTCATCCTCCATGCCTTCCCACGAGGCCACATGCAGCGCGCCATTGTCGAAGTGCAAAGCCAAGTCCACCAGGTATTCCACTTTGCGCATGCTTAGACCGGCCGCGCGCATGTCATCCACCTTCAGCTTGAGCACGTTCCCGGGCGAAACCACGCGTGGCAATGCGCTAAAGCGGTCCCAGACTGTTTTCGCGGCCTTGACAGATATTTGCTGGCCCACAACGCTGCGTGCCAGAGTCACAAAAGCGTCGCCGCGCGTCTGCAAACACGCATCACCAAACTGGGGGATGAGTCGCTTCATCACCCGGTCTTTTTTCATCAAATGTTTACAGGCGTCCGCCCAATATGCGGGAGTCACCGGTTCGACTGCCAGGGGCTTGGCGGCGGTCATCACGAAACAACTTCCCAGGTGGTGCCAGTGGCTGAGTCCTTTAGCACGATTCCTTGGGCCAGTAAATCCTTGCGAATGCTGTCGGCCAAAGCGAAATCGCGCGCGGCCTTGGCAGCCGCGCGCTGGGCAATCAAGGCAGCAATGGCCGCATCATCTAGGGTGGCCCCGCTCTGCAGAAAACCTTGGGGGTCGCCTTGCAGCAGACCAAGGCAAGCACCCAAGGCTTTGAGCAAACCAGCCAATTCGTCGGACTTGGTCTTGTTAACCTCGGTTGCCAGGTCAAACAACACAGCAATAGCTTCTGGCGTGCCAAAGTCTTCATCCATCGCCACCTTGAACCTTGCCGCAAACGGCTGACTCCAGTCGACAACCTCTAGTTTTGGAGCGGGGACCAGCTCCAGCGCGGTGTAAAGCCGCTTCAACGCCGTATGGGCGTCGTCCAAATGCACATCGCTGTAATTGAGCGCCGTGCGATAGTGGGTGCGGACCAGGAAGAACCGAACCGTCTCGGCATCGTACTTGGCCAGGACCTCGCGGATGGTGAAAAAATTGCCCAGGCTCTTGGACATTTTTTCGTTATCAACCCGCACAAAGCCGTTGTGCACCCAAAACCGTGCCAAGGGCTTACCCGTTGCACCCTCGCTCTGGGCAATCTCATTTTCATGGTGGGGAAACTGCAGATCGGCACCACCACCGTGAATATCGAAGGTGTCGCCCAGCGTTTTGCAACTCATGGCGGAGCATTCGATGTGCCAGCCCGGACGCCCTTTGCCAAAGTCATGACCCAGCGCGGCACTGTCCCATTTGGCATCATCGGGCTCGGATTCCTTTGCGGCTTTCCACAATACAAAGTCCAGCGGATCGTCCTTGCCATCCAACACCGCCACGCGCTCACCGGCACGCAACTCGTCCAGCGATTTACCCGACAACTTGCCATAGCCGGGGAACTTTCGCACCGCATAGTTCACATCGCCGCTGGAAGATTTGTAGGCCAGGCCCTTGGACTCCAATTGAGAGATCAGGCTCAGCATCTGCGGGACATATTCGGTAGCCCGGGGCTCCAGGGTTGGCGGCTCGATGCCCAACTTGCCGATGTCTTGGTGCATTGCCGCAATCATTTCATCTGTCAGGGCGCGGATGGTAATACCGCGATCCACCGCACGTTTGATGATCTTATCGTCGATATCGGTGATGTTGCGCACATAAGTCACCCGATAGCCGCTGCTCTTGAGCCAACGCTGTACCACGTCAAAGGCCATCATCATGCGTGCATGGCCAATGTGGCATAGGTCATAAATCGTCATGCCGCAGACGTACATCCGAACATGACCTGCCTCAATGGGGGAAAACGGCTCCGAAGCACGCGACAGCGTGTTGTAAATGCGCAAACTCATGGGTATTTCATACGCCCAGTACAAAGACGCAAGTCCTTGCCAAGGCCGACAACTGATACAAATCTGGTTAGGGTAAGTCTTGGGGTTTCGCTGCAAAGGCGCATGCCCCCTCAGCTACAATTCAAGCCAGTATAAAGCCCCGCCGAGAGGGTTCATCCAACGCGCGAGAATCGAATAGCTTTATGAAGCACGCCAGAACCACTGTATTTCAACCACTTCGCCTGCTGGTCCTTGCCGGCGCATTAATGTTCTCGACGGCCCACGCGGACGAGTACTCTGAAGTGTCGCAACTCATGCGCTCAGGCAAGTTACCGGAAGCCCTGACCAAGGCCGACCAACACCTGGCGGTCAAACCCAAAGACCCGCAGATGCGCTTTCTTAAGGGTGTTATTCAGCGCGACACAGGCAAAGCAAGCGATGCCATCGCCACTTTTACGCGTCTGACGGAAGACTACCCAGAGCTGCCTGAGCCCTACAACAATCTGGCGGTGCTGTATGCGGGTCAAAGCCAATTTGACAAAGCCCGGGCAGCGTTGGAAATGGCGATACGAACCAACCCCAGCTATGCCACTGCGCATGAAAACCTGGGTGACGTGTATGCGAAGTTGGCCAGCCAAGCCTACAACAAGGCACTGCAACTTGATGCTACCAATCCCGCTGTGGCACCCAAGCTGGCGCTGATCCGGGAGCTCTTTAGCCCCACGGGTACCAAAGGCCCGCGTCCTAGCGCCATGCCAACCACTCCAGCCCCTTCGATTTCAGCTCCAGTAGCAGCGGCTGTAACGGCCAAAGCACCGCCCACATTGCCGGGCCCTGTCATCACCAAAGCGCCAGCAGTTGCGGCGACCCCTGTGGCACCATTAGCTGCACCCGCACCAATAGCCGCACCAACGGTAGTGGCGGCGGCACCAACTCCCGCTGCCACTCCTGCGCCAACACCCGTAGCGTCGACACCTGCCAACCCGAACAACAGTGCCAAAGAAGTGGAAGCCACCGTGCGTGCTTGGGCCAGCGCCTGGGCTGCCAAAGATGTAAAAAGCTATTTGGCGGCCTATGGCAAAGAGTTTGACCCACCCGGCTCGATGAAACGCAGCGCCTGGGAAGAAGAGCGGCGCCAACGCATCACCAGCAAGTCCAACATCAGCGTCAAGCTGGAAAACCTGACTGTCTCAGTCAACGGAAACAAGGGCGTCGCTCAATTCCGCCAAAATTACAAAGCCAGTGGCTTGGCTGTGTCTAGCCACAAAACACTGGAATTAGTCAAGGTGGGTGAACGGTGGCACATTGTCAAAGAGTCCACCGGGTCTTGATTTTTTCCCGCTGTTTACGCATTGACTGCTGACATGAGACTCTCCATCAACAAAGCGGTGATCGCGACCCTTTTACTTTTTGGCGCAAACTTGGCCCTTGCCGCACCGCAGACGCGGGCAGAAAAAACCGAATCCACCCAACATCCTGTCATTTACAAGGGCGTCGACGGGGTGGCCGAGGCTCGCCTGATCGAGATCTATGGCCTGATCGGCAAGGCGCAAAACAGGGACGCGCTGACTAAAGCAGCGCAATTGATCGATGACCTGCCTCACTTCCAATTAGCACAACTCGTTTACGGCGATTTGTTGGCGGCCCGAACACGGCCAGTCAAAGTGCTGGGGGACGTCCAAGGCACCCTAAGTCAGGGTGCCAACGGGAGTTTGAATGAGCTGCGGGAGGAGTCTTCGCGGCGTATCAAAGCGCTGCGTGAACGTCCGCCTCAGGGCACCATTCCGTCACAGTTTTTGGCGCTGTCTCAACGCTCGCGCCATGCCATTGCGGTGGATGCATCCAAGTCCCGCCTGTATCTTTTTGAAAACACTCCCACCGGATTGAATCTGGTTGCGGACTATTACATTTCAGTGGGGAAAGCCGGCACCTCAAAAACGCTTGAAGGTGACCAACGCACGCCACTCGGGGTGTACTACATCACCAGCAATCTGGACCGAAAATCGCTGAAAGACTTCTACGGCTCAGGCGCGTTGCCCATCAACTACCCCAACATACTCGATGCAAAGCGCGGAAAGACTGGCAGCGGAATCTGGCTGCATGGCACGCCTCCAAATCAGTTCTCTCGACCACCCCAAGCCACGGATGGATGTGTCGTGCTGGCCAACCCGGATCTGGACCGCCTGATCAAAACCGTTGAGGTGCGCACGACCCCTGTGGTCATTGCAACGCAACTGCAATGGATCGCCCCCCACAACATCCGCACCGAAGGCAAGCCGTTTGAAGATGCGCTTCATGCCTGGCGCAACGCCAAAACTGCCGGAAATCTTGGTCATATCCTGACTTTCTACACTCCGGATTTCAGTAGCAATGGAAAAGACCTCGCGCAGTGGACCCCCACTTTGAAGACCGAACTCGCCAATGTGCAAGGCAGAACAATTCAGCTGAAAGATGTGTCCTACCTGCGCTGGACGGATGCCGCCGACACCATGGTGGTCACGTTTGGGGAGGTGGCGGATGGCACCAAGACCGGGCTTACCAAGCGCCAGTACTGGATGCGGCAAGGCAGCCAGTGGAAGATATTTTTCGAAGGAACACTATGAGCTCATTTCAAGTTTTGCAATCGACCCGCCGCGCACTGCTGCTGGCTTGCGCCGCCCTGTTTCTTGCAGGTCCGGCGTTTTCGCAAACCGCCCCCAAGGTGAAATTTCAGACAACGTTGGGTGACTTCGTAGTCGAGGTTTATCCCGACAAGGCACCCAAGACGGTTGAGAATTTTCTGCAATATGTCAAAGACAAGCACTACGATGGCACCGTTTTTCACCGCGTCATTGCCAACTTCATGATTCAGGGCGGCGGCTTCACGGTCGACCTCAATCAGAAGGCGACCCGTGCGGCCATTCCATTAGAAGCCAACAATGGCCTGAAGAATGACGCTGGCACGATTGCCATGGCACGCACCAACAACCCGAACTCTGCTACGGCACAGTTTTTCGTTAACGTAAAAGCCAATGACTTTCTTAATGCGAGGGGTTCGTCGGACGGTTACGCCGTTTTCGGCAAGGTAATTAGCGGCATGGAAGTCATCGAAAAAATCAAATCTGCGCCCACCGGCTCTGCTGGCCCGTTTCCCGGTGACGTCCCACAGACTCCCATCCTTATCAACTCCGCCACATTGGTGAAATAAATCATGAGCAATCCACAAGTCGAACTCCACGTCACAGGCTACGGTGTCATCACCCTGGAACTGGACCAGGAAAAAGCCCCAAAATCTGTCGCCAACTTCCTGGCCACGTCGCCAAAGGTCACTACGACAACACCATTTTTCACCGTGTCATCCCTGGCTTTATGGTCCAGGGCGGTGGAATGGAGCCGGGAATGGTCCAAAAGGACTGTGGCGCAGCCATCGAAAACGAAGCCAACAACGGGCTCAAGAATGCCAACTACACCGTCGCCATGGCGCGCACCGGTGACCCGCATTCAGCCACAGCGCAGTTCTTTATCAACGTCGCCGACAATGGTTTTCTGAACCACACAGCGCCCTCCCAACAAGGCTGGGGCTACGCGGTTTTCGGCAAAGTCGTGGGCGGCACTGACGTGGTGGACAAAATCAAGGCGGTCAAAACAGGTCGCAAAGGCTTTCATGACGACGTGCCAAAAGAAGACGTCATCATGGAAAAAGCCGTCGCACTCTAAACACCCCTGCAGCCCGCCGGATGGAACTGCTTGCGCCGGCCCACTGGCGCTGCATTGACTTCATTTCGGACCTGCATCTGCAGGCGCAGGAGCCGGACACATTTCTGGCGTGGCGACACTACTTGCAACACACGGCGGCCGACGCCGTGTTCATACTGGGCGATTTGTTTGAGGTTTGGGTGGGTGATGATGTGCTTGAAGGCCATCGCTTGCCGACCAAAACCGGTTTTGAGAACGATTGCACCCAAGTGCTGCGCAGCGCAGCGAGCCGTATGCCTCTCTACATCATGCAAGGCAACCGTGACTTTCTCATGGGCCCCGCATTGATGAAGGCTTGCGCCTGCACGCTGCTGGATGATCCAACCGTTTTGGAGATTTCCGGCCAGCGCTGGCTGTTAACCCACGGCGATGCCCTGTGTCTGGATGATAAGGACTACATGCAATTTCGCAGCATGGTCCGCACACCCCAATGGCAGCAGGATTTCTTGGCACAACCCTTGGTCAAACGCCTTGAATTGGCCAAACAGATGCGACTGCAAAGCGAATCACGAAAGCAAACAGGCATCGCCTATGCCGACGTGGACCTTGCAGCGGCAAATGCCTGGATGGACGCCTTGCACGCCGACCACATGATCCATGGCCACACCCACCGCCCCGGAAATCACTCAATGGGTGTGGGTAAGGGTGCTGATGTAGGTCGAGAGCGTTGGGTGCTCAGCGACTGGGACTTGGGCACCCTGCCCCCACGGGCTGAAGTTCTTCGCCTGCACCTGCCTACAGCATTGAACCAGGACGCCGCGGTGCGCACGGAGCGGATTTCACCGTCGGCGGCGCACCTTATTGCTGCCACTCCTGGGGCGTAATCTCGTCGATCTGCCAGGGGTCCAAAAACTGCTCGGCATACCGCAGATACACGCCTTGCTCCACAAAGATGTCGAACAAATCAGGGTCAATATGCCCGCCCATGCGGAACTTGTGCATGATGCCCATGGCCTGCGACAACTTCATGCCCTGTTTGTAGGGCCGATCACGGGCCGTCAGGGCCTCAAAAATATCGGCGATACCCATCACCCGGGCTTGCACCGACATCTGCTCACGCGTCAGGCCTTTGGGGTAGCCTTTTCCATCCATGCGCTCATGGTGGCCGCCAGCATACTCAGGAACATTCTTTAAATGTTTGGGCCATGGCAGTTGCTCCAGCATCTTGATGGTGGCAACAATGTGGTAATTGATGGTGTCGCGCTCAGATGCCGTCAGAGTGCCCGCCCTGATGGTCAGATTTTCGATCTCATCGGCGGATAAAAAATTGCTCTCAAGGCCCTGCACATTGCGCCAAACGGACCCAACACCGATATCGCGCACCCGCTGCAAATCAGCATCTTTCATGAACTCGGCGCCCTGGTTGGTCGAGCGCAGAAAGTCCCGATCTGCATTCAACGCGGAGATCTTGGCGCGGCACTCGGCCCACAGCGAGGATTCAGCATCGGCGTCCTTGACATCGCGCAGGGCCAATTGGGCGCGCAGGGCTGATATTTCCTGGTCCCGCTTGATCACCTCAAACCGCGTATCAATCAGCTCAATACGGTCAAACAGGGTTTGCAATTTGCTGGCCTTGTCCACCACATGCACCGGCGTCGTGACTTTGCCGCAATCATGCAGCAGCCCGGCGATTTTCAGTTCATAGCGGTCGCGGTCGTCCATGGTGAACGCGGCCAACGGCCCCTGCTTGGTGGCATTGACCGCTTCGGCCAACATCATGGTCAGCGCAGGCACGCGCTGGCAATGCCCGCCGGTGTAATGGGATTTTTCATCAATCGCCAAGTTGATCAGCCCAATGAAGGACTCAAACAGCCCTTCGAGCTGCGCCATCAAGTTGCGGTTGGTGATGGCGATGGCCGCTTGCGATGCCAGCGATTCCGCCAGGCTTTGATCGGCCGCCGAAAACGACAATACATCGCCCGTTTGGGGGTCAAGCGCATTGATCAGCTGCAGTACCCCGATCACATCGCCCTCATGGTCCTTCATCGGGACCGCAAGGAAGGACTTGGACCGGTATCCCGAGCGCTCATCAAACTGCCGTGTGCCTGAAAAATCAAAATTCGCCTCGGTATAGGCGTCGGCAATGTTGACCGTCTGGCTGTGGATGGCAGCATAAGCTGCTACCAGCTGGGTATTGGGCTGCCCAAGTTCGTCGTGCAATGGCAGATTGGGGAAATCAATCGGTTTGCCCGAACTCCCGCCCATCGCAATATCCAGCGAATCCGTGCGCAATATCTCAAACCGAAGCGCCTGCCCGCTGTCGGTCATACGGTACAGGGTGCCGCCATCGGCATGGGTGATGGTCTTGGCGGCCACCAAAATGGTCTCCAGCAAGCGCGTGATGTCGCGCTCCTTGGACAGGGCCACTCCGATCTGGTTGAGCTGCTCCAGGCGGCGCAGCAGGTTGTCAACAGAGTTCACAGAGCATCCCTTGTTCAATAGAGCCTAATCCGGCAGCGGTTGCGGGCTTGATGCCGCCCGCACCACCGGCGGGCCTAGCGTTTCAGTAGCGCTTTTAACACGGTTTGGACACGTCGCGCATCTTGCGCATCGAACGCGCCGGCAAACACGGCGGCAGCATCCTGGCCCCACGTTTGATCGGGGGCCGGGTCGTTGCGCCGCGTGAGCAGCTGCAACTGCAGCATGCGGCGGGCCGACAAATGCTCGGCCGGCGTGGGCACCTCTGCCGCCATCTCCAAGCGCAGCAGAGCTGTTTTGGGATCGACCGGCTTCGGGTCCGCCTTGGCTGGCACCTTGGACTCACCGCCCAGGGCCTGAACCCAAGCGGCGCGCGTGGCCGGGGTGGCCCGTGCGCCAAGGTCCTGGGCAGAAGGGACCAGATTCGCGTCGCGCTGCTCCCACGCTGTTAGCAACTGGGTAAGCGCCTCGCCGTGCGCTTGCGCCGCCAGGTTGCGCAAGGCGTGCTGCGCGTTTTCCAGTGCGTCGCGCTGTGCACGAAACGCGGTATCGCCCAAACGGGGTGCCTCTTGCCACGGCGCGGAACGCCCGCGATCGGCGGACCCAAATCGATCATCGCCACGGGGTGGACGGTCGCCGTCTCGCGGACTAAAGCCAGGCTTGGCATCGCGCCCGCCCCGACCGGCGTCTTTGCGATCGCCCCACTTACCCGCCACCACGGGAACTTCTTTCTTCATTCCAGGGCGGTCATCACCACGCATGGCTACGACGGGCTTGCGCGGCGCTTTGGCGGGTACCACAGGTGCCTCCGCTGGCGCTTCAGCAAGTCCATCACCCGCTTCCGATGGCGACTGATCTGCTATGCTTTCAGTAGCTGCTTGCGCAGCATCTACGGGGGCTGCAGCCTCATTTGACTCTAAACTTGCAGCGGACTCAGATGCTTGAACCACCGCTTTGGCTTCGACCTCTTTGGCACCCGCGGCTGCCACATCGGCCTGCGCCTGGGCTTGCCCATGCAGGGCTGCTTCCAGCGCTGCCATGGCGGCACGGATGGCTTGCGCGTCACCCGAAGCGTTCGCTGCTTCCAGTGCTTTTGCGGCCTCCAACACCAAACGGTCACGCGCACCCAGCGACACTTCAGCGGTCTCACGCTCCGCGGTCTTGCGGTTAAAGGCCTCGTCGATGGGCTTTCTAAAGGCATCCCAAAGCTTTTGCTCCTGGCGGCGGTCCATCGGCACGGTGTGCGCCTCTGCCTGCCAACGCTGCTGCAGTGCTTTGACCGCATCTATGCGAAGCACCGGAGCCTCGCCCAACACCCTCGCCTCGTCAATCATCGCTTGGCGTCGGGTCAGGCTTTGCGCCTGCAAGGCTTCCAGCGGAGCTGCTGCGTGTGAAATGGCGGCCTTCCATAAAGGCTGCATTTCAGCAAACGCCTTCTCACCCAAATGGCCCGCCTCGCGCCAGCGGTCACCAAACTGGTGCAGGATTCGGCTGAAGCCCTTCCAGTCGTCATCCAAAGCAGTGCGATTGGCTGCAGCCCAGGCGTTGACCTCTTCAATCAGCGCCAAGCGCTGTGCCTTGTGTTCGGCAGACTCGGCCCTCACTTTTTCCAGCCAAGCCTCCACGACCTTGTAGGCCTCGTTGCAGGCTTCATCAAAGCGCTTCCACATTGCGTGGTTGGGCACGCCGCCCTGGTCGGTTAACTTCCACTGCTCACGCAAGCCGCGCATGGTTTCTTGCATCTTGCGCCCACCGATGGCCTGGCCGTCTGGGCGCTTGAGCAACCCCTCGGCCTTGGCAACCAGTTCTTCACGCAATTGGTCGGCGCGCCAGCGCTGCCAGCCTTCCAACTCGCCCGCAGCCGACAGGGCCGCGTGCGCCATGTTTTCCAGCTTGTCATCGATCAGCTTGCCAAATTCTTTGAGTTCCTGGCGCAGTGCACCCGCCGCGCCCGCGCTGGCCTTGCCATGGCCTTCGCCGACCTCTTGCTCAAGGCGGGTCAGCGCCTCGCGCACCACTGCGGTTGCGTTGGCACGCACTTGTGGATCTATCTTGGGCTTGGATTGCTTGGCCAGGCCTTCGGCGGGTATGCCGCGCACCACCCGCAATTCATCGGCCCAAACTGGTACAGGCGGCAACGCGGCCGCGGGGTCTTGCGCTGCGGCAACCGCCAGGGCCAAAGCACCCTGAAACGCATCCCACACCACAAGCAACTGGCCACGCGAGGCGTCCAGCAAGGGCGGGAACTTCACATCCACACTCACCCAGCTGGTGTCGGCCACCAGTTGGGCAGCCTGGGCTTGCCAATGGTCAACGTCCACCCGCAAGGCTTCCCAAGCGGTTTGGGCATCGCGCCAGGACTTGGTGGAAAGCACCTCAATGCGCTGGGCCAGCAAAACTGCGGCTTCGCGCTGCACCTGCACCCGGTGCTGCAAGTCTTCAATCACACGCACACGATCCGCCAACTGGGTCTTCAGCACTGCCAAAGGCTCTTTGCTCAGCGGCGCACCTGCCTTGGCTGCATCACGCTGCCATGCCAGGGCATCGGCAATATTGAGCTTGGCGGTGTCCAACAGCGCCTGGGCTTTGGCGGCCCACTCCAACACCAAAGCTTCCTGGCCCTTGGTGCGCTTGGCTTCGTCCAGCTTTTCACGGACCGGCTTTGCAGCCCCTTTGTCTTTCACACTGAGCTCCTTGAACACGGCGGAGAGCTGGTCATGGTCGGGGTTACCCAGCAGCCAGTCGCGCACCCGCGCGGCACGCTCGCCCGAAGTGGAGGCGGAAAATACGCCACCGGTCAGACTGTCTAGATGGGCAATATCGTTGTTTTTAGCGGGAGTTGGCGACGTCACGGTGAGCTCGGAATTAGGTTGAAAGAGAAACTACAACTGCGTATTTTCGCAGTGAAATGAATTGAACTCCGAGGTTTTTGCACCGCACAGGCAGAACCCATCGCAATGGACTGACCCGATGCACCACAATTTTGCATCTAATAGGGCTGTATCCCCCGTAGATAATGCGTGAGCAGCTACTTTATTAATAGCAAACTACAAGACAAATATCCTGCACCATGACAAGCGCCCCGCAGAAATTGGATCAGCGCGCCGCCTATCTATATAGTGCACCGCCAACTTCCCCAAGGTGCCGCCAGTACAAAAGAGAAAGCCCGGCCCCAAACATCGACGTCCGGGCACCGGGCTTGACGGCGAATTGCCGACATAAAACCTGAATCATCAGGCCCTTTTAGTCTAGGCAGACCTTTTTACAATTGCAAATCTGTTTTTCAATGGCTTGTGCGTCGCTGATTGTGAAAAATTCCGGGGTCGGAAATCGCCTGCAAAGCCGCATAAACGCTGGAAATTCGGTTTCATAGGACGGAAAATAGAATAAAGAACCTATTTAATATTGTTGACTTGATATATCTCAAGCCCCTAGAATCCGCCCATCCCAGAATTCGATCAGGGATAACCCGCACCCGCTGCCGAACCCGGCATATTCAAATCGCTGCACATGTCGAATCGACGCCGCAGGATATTGATAGCGTACCAACCCAAACGAGGTGTCTGAAGTTTACGCACTGTTCGCAGTGTATGACCCAAGGGCCCCCGCTAAAGAAGGAAAAGCTATGACAGCGACTGAAAAATTCACCAAGGGCTTGCGCATTTTTGCAAGTGACATCGCCCAAGGATTCTTTGAAATCACGCACAACGGTTTTGCCCTACTGGGCTTGGCCGTCATGTTCGCCGCAATCACACTGACTGCCAGACCTGAAATCCGGGAAGCCGGAGAAGTTCAATTGTTCAGCTGGTTGCAAGACCGCCAAGCGGCCATCTCCGGCATGGCTGTTGACCTGGTTGCCATTGACCGCGCCACGGCAAGCAACCCCAAAGACTTGCCCAAGCAGCAGGCCGCCGTAGCCTTCTGGCTCAGCAAAAAGTACAACATCGCACCCGAACCCCTGAGTGCGCTGGTGGCTGAGGCCTATGAGACGGGTGCCCGCACCAAGTTGGACCCAACCCTGATCCTGGCCATCATGGCCATTGAATCCGGCTTTAACCCGTTTGCACAAAGCCCTGTGGGGGCGCAGGGCCTGATGCAAGTCATGACCAAGATCCACAGCGACAAATATGAAAGCTTTGGCGGCAAACTGGCAGCCTTTGACCCGGTCACCAACCTTCGGGTGGGTGTCAAGGTATTGCAGGAGTGCATTAGCCGCGCTGGGTCTTTGGACGGCGGGCTCAAGCTCTACGTGGGCGCAGGCAACTTGGAAGACGACGGTGGCTACGCCTCCAAAGTTATGGCGGAGCACAGCAGGCTTCAGATGGTTGCAACAGGGCGCGCTGTGCCCATCGCTGCGCCCCGCATTGTTCCCGCGTCTGCACCGGCCCAAGCACCGGTGACCACGCCCCCCACCGTGGAAAACCTGGCAAGCCTGTCCAACTCGTAAGCCGCGTCGGGTAAACTGTGCCCGCACGCGACTGGCGATAGGCGCTTGGGCCCGATGGGTTCACAGCGCTGACGTGGGACACCACTGGGAAGCGTGCCGCACCACCTGCAGGGGTGGATTGTGTTTAGCCGTTCGCCTGGGCAGCCCTGTGTCGCATCTGACCCACAGGCCCATTGTCTTTTAGGACTGCCATGTACAACCGTAAGATCCTCGTCGAACAAACTGACCCCGAACTGTGGGCTGCCATTCTGGCCGAGAACGCTCGCCAAGAGCACCACATTGAACTCATCGCCAGCGAAAACTATGCCTCGCCTGCCGTCATGGCCGCCCAAGGCAGCCAACTGACTAATAAGTATGCCGAGGGCTACCCCGGCCGCCGCTACTACGGTGGCTGCGAACATGTGGATGTGGCCGAGCAACTGGCCATTGACCGTGTAAAGCAAATCTTTGGCGCGGATGCCGCCAACGTGCAACCCCATTGCGGTGCATCCGCCAATGAAGCGGTTTTTCTGGCGTTTTTGAAGCCTGGCGACACCATCATGGGCATGAGCTTGGCCGAAGGCGGCCACCTGACCCACGGCATGCCCCTGAACATGAGCGGCAAATGGTTCAACGTGGTGAGCTACGGCCTGGATGCCAACGAAGCCATTGATTATGACGCCATGGAGCGCAAGGCCCATGAATCCAAGCCCAAGCTCATCATCGCCGGTGCATCGGCTTACTCACTGGCCATTGACTTTGAGCGCTTTGCCAAAGTGGCAAAAGACGTGGGTGCCATCTTCATGGTGGACATGGCCCACTACGCCGGTTTGATTGCCGCAGGCATCTACCCCAACCCTGTGCCCCACGCAGACGTGGTCACGTCCACCACACACAAAAGCTTGCGCGGCCCGCGCGGCGGCATCATTTTGATGAAGGCCCAGCACGAGAAGGCCATCAACAGCGCCATATTCCCCGGCCTGCAAGGCGGCCCGCTGATGCACGTCATCGCGGCCAAGGCCGTGGCGTTCAAAGAAGCGCTTGCCCCAGAATTCAAAATTTACCAACAGCAAGTGCTGAAAAACGCACAAATCGTGGCCGAGACACTCACCTCACGCGGCCTGCGCATTGTCAGCGGCCGCACGGAGAGCCATGTCATGCTGGTCGACCTGCGTGCCAAGGGCATTACAGGCAAGGAAGCCGAAGCCGTGCTGGGCAGCGCCCACATGACCATCAACAAGAATGCTATTCCCAACGACCCTGAAAAACCCATGGTCACCAGCGGTGTGCGTATCGGCACCCCCGCCATGACCACCCGCGGCTTCAAGGACGAAGAAGCCCGCGCCACAGCCCATCTGGTGGCTGACGTGCTGGACAACCCGCGTGATGCGGCCAACATTGAAGCCGTGCGTGCCAAGGTCAACGCCCTGACTGCGCGCTTTCCGGTCTACAAGTAGGTCCGTCAAGTCCAGAGATGAAGTGCCCGTTTTGCAGCCACTCAGAAACCCAGGTCATGGAGACCCGGGTGTCTGAAGACGGGGTCTTCATCCGCCGCAGGCGCCACTGCGCATCGTGCGAGAAGCGCTTCACCACCTACGAGCGGCCCGAAGTGAACTTTCCCGTGGTGGTGAAAAAAGACGGCCGCCGTATTGACTACGACCCGGCCAAGCTGCGCGGCTCATTTTCACTGGCCCTGCGCAAACGCCCGGTGAGTACCGAACAAGTCGGTGCAGCCATTGACCGCATCGAAGAAAAACTGCTCAACCTGGGCCTGCGTGAAGTCCAGTCCAACCGCATTGGTGAGTTGGTGATGCGCGAACTCAAAAAGCTCGACAAAGTGGCTTACGTGCGGTTTGCCAGCGTATACCGTAGCTTTGAGGATATTGATGAGTTCAAGACTTTGGTGGATGAGGTGAGTCGGTAGACTGCGGTAGCCGAAGTGCGTCCATAATGCACCACAAATGCATTATGGACGAAATACACGAATGGCCATCCAATACCTTCCCCGCGCCCTTGAAACACCTATCACCCAAGCAAACGCGCAGTTTCCTGTGTTGATGTTGTCCGGCCCACGCCAAGTGGGAAAAACAACACTACTCAAAATGCTTTGTGAGCATACGCCTATCGGACAACAACCGCGTCGCTACGTCACGCTCGATAACCCCATGCTGCTGGCACTCGCCCAGGAGGAACCCGCTTTGTTTCTACAGCGGTTCCCGCCCCCGGTGCTTATTGATGAAATTCAATATGCACCCGGTCTGCTCCCGCTCATCAAGGAAATGGTCGATGCAGATGGCGGCAAGGGATTGTTCTGGCTTACCGGGTCGCAGCCATTCCATTTGATGAAGAATGTCGGCGAATCGCTTGCAGGTCGCGTTGCGGTCATGCAACTGCAGGGGCTATCGGTTGCAGAAATTCTTGGGCAGGGCAAGTACGTGCACCCGTTTCTACCCGGAAGTGCAACCGGTGCGCGCAACTTGCCTGAGTCTGCTGCCTCACCCCTAGTATGGGTGTTTGAAGCGATTTGGCGCGGTGGCTTTCCCGCGCTACAGGGAGACGTCGCCTCCAACCGCGATTTGTATTACGCGTCTTACCTGCAAACCTATTTGCAACGCGACGTGCGTGACTTGGCGCAGGTAGGTGACCTGACCGTGTTTACCCGGTTCTTGCGCAGCGCTGCGGCACGCACTGCACAGGTACTCAACATGGCGGACATGGCACGCGATGTGGGCATTGCGCCAAACACCGCTAAGCAATGGTTATCAATCCTGCAGGCTTCGGGGCTGGTCTGGTTGCTGGAGCCGTACCACACCAACGTAGCAAAGCGGATGGTGAAGGCACCCAAGCTCTATTTTTTGGACAGCGGCCTAGCCGCCTACCTCACCGAATGGAGCAGCCCGGCCACACTGGAGGCAGGAGCCATGTCAGGTGCGATTCTTGAAACCTGGGTGGTGGCGGAACTGCTCAAAAGCTACTGGCATAGCGGAAAACAAGCACCGCTGTATTACTACCGCGACAAGGACCAAAAAGAAATCGACGTAATCATTGTGAAAGACGGCATGGTGTATCCGATCGAAATCAAAAAAACCAGCAACCCGGGGCGCGATGCGGTAAAGCACTTCTCGGTGCTTGAAAAGTTGGGCCTTGGCATAGGGCCGGGGGCAGTCATTTGCCTGGCGAACGAACGACTGCCCATTACTGCGAACGTGCAATGCATTCCGGCCTGGCAGGTGGGGTGAGCCTATTCACTATTCATCCGCCGCAGGCGCCACTGCGCGTCGTGCGAGAAGCGCTTCACCACCTACGAGCGGCCCGAAGTGAACTTTCCCGTGGTGGTCAAAAAAGACGGCCGCCGTATTGAGTACGATGCATCCAAACTGCTCAACCTGGGCCTGCGGGAAGTGCAGTCCCACCGCATTGGTGAATTGGTGATGCGCGAACTCAAAAAACTCGACAAGGTGGCCTATGTGCGGTTTGCCAGCGTGTACCGCAGCTTTGAGGATATTGATGAGTTCAAGACCTTGGTGGATGAGGTGAGTCGGTAAAACTCATCTTCCGACGAACGGGTAAACAATGCGCACTGAATGGTCTTGGCTTTTCCAATGCAGGCACATAGACTAGTCAAATGAAATTCCAAAGAGTTCTCAAAGGTTTTACTCTTATTGAGTTGATGGTTACGATTGCCATTGCGGCAATATTGATGTCTCTCGCTGCGCCCAGCTTTCGTGATCTATTGGTCTCCAATCGCCTCACATCAGACGTCAACACTTACGTTTCACTGATAAATTACGCGCGGAGTGAAGCCATCACCCGAAATCAAAGCGTTGTTGTTTGCCCAAAAAATGCTTCGGCCATTACATGCTCCAACACCCAATTTTGGAATGAGAATGAAGTCCAAGTTTTCGTAGATGCAAACGGTAACAATGAGAGAAATGCAACCGATATCTTGTTGAAGACTCTTCCTGTGCTGGATGCGAGCAGTACTCAGACAATCGTTTTAAATGCGGGAACAGACAAAATTATTTTCGGTTCCCTCGGCTACTCTCAAACTCCACTTAGTCTCTATATCCACACCGTAAACGCTGCCGATCCCGCATATGAATTCAAGTATGGACGCAACCTCTGCATAAGTAAACCGGGGCGCGTCAGAGTTATTCCCGGGGTAGCCAGCTGCAGCTAATTTTAATAGCGACTCGTTACTACGCAGTTTCAAAATGTACAAAATAAAAAAACATTTTCAATCGGGTGCCAGCCTCATTGAAGCGATGGTTGCGCTTTTAATTATGTCATTGGGATTACTGGGTATAGCCGGTCTTCAGTTAAACGCCATTGCGTACCAAAAAACATCATGGTCGACGCACCGCGTAGCAGAAATAACCAACGATTTTTCCGAGCGGATTAGAGGAAACATGACCGGCGCAAACAGTGGCAATTACACCTATGCAAACAACTATGCAACCGGTAGTACCGCCACATTTTCCAGTAACAACTGCCGCACTTCCGGTGGCTATTGCAGTACAGCCCAAATTGCTGCTGACGACATTGGTGCATTTATTAGCAAAGCACAAACCATATTGCCCGGCGGCTCCGCCCAAGTAACTGGCACCGTAGCCACGGGATTTATCGTGAACGTAATGTTTATGGATAAAGACTTTGTTGACCCCACAACTGGCACGCTTTTGGCCTCCGATGTTTGCACCGCAGCAACAGCAGGAGTTGAATGGCGCAATTGCTGTCCCGCTGCGGCTGCAGTTCCAAACGGCGTGCGATGCCGTAGATTTAACATTATTCCTTGATCGCAATCATGGCAACATCTGACACACAGGCAAGCAGATTCATTCAAAGTCAAAGAGGTTTCTCCTTGGTTGAGTTAATGATTAGCTTGGCTATTGGGCTGATCCTTGCAATAACAGCTTCCACCGTTTATTTGTATTCCAAGCAGGCCTTCAACTCGTCGACCGAGACCTCGCAAATGGAGGAAAACGGAAAGTTCGCATTAAATTTACTGACCAAAAATATTCAAAGTGCTGGCTTTGTGATGATTGATCCAGCGATTCCTTCACCGCAAGGCCCTATTGACAACAAAATCAGTGGCTGCGATTTTGGTATGACCAACCCGATCACCCCAGCGAGTAGTGCAGACCTGACTTGCTTGGCGGCAACACCCGCCGGGGCTCGGCGCTCGGCTTCAATTGCCGTCTTCACCGAAACCGATGCTTACGTGGGCACAGGAACCAAGTATCAGGGTTTTGATTGCGTCGGCGAGAGTTCTATCGCCATGCCAACAACAACAGGAACAGTGAACGAAACCAGGTCATATTTTTTTGTAACCCAGACAACTGTGGCAACAACGAGCGGATCGACCACCATGGGTCAGCTTTCCTGCGTTGCGGATCGAACACCAGCGGGCGGCCCCGCGGCTTACCAATCACAACCACTAATTCCCGGGATTGAGCAGATTGCATTCAACTACTTGTTACCCTCTACGGCTGACCCCAATACCGCACAGGCATCCACTGCGGCAGCGGCTTTAACAGCTGCGCAATGGCCAACAGTGTTGGCAGTGGATGTGTGTGTACTGGCAAAGTCCGTGCAACCTGGTGCCAGCGATACCGGCTCTGCCTACACCGACTGTTATGGAGCTGCAATAGCTGCGACAGCAGGGGATGTCTACCGAACATTCAGAACCACTGTTCGTCTTAGAAATAAGAGTAGCGTATGAAAACAACTCTTCGCTCATGTGAACGGCTTGTGACAACTGCCCAACTACAAAAAGGCGTTTCACTGATCATTGTGCTGATGTTTCTTGTCATATTGAGTGGTCTGGCAATAACCGCGATACAAGGATCGTCCTTTGCAGCGCGAATTGCTGCCAATGAAGCAGACAGAACCATTGCTTTTCAGGCCGCGGAAGCTGCACTGCGGGATGCGGAGTACGACATTCAGGGTCTTAGAGCAGACGGCGTCACATTGTGCGCCGACCCATCGCCTACTGCGCACACATCCAAGGTCAATTGCCGCGTCCAACGAATCTATTTTGGCGACGGATTCGATACCGCGTGCACATTAGGACGATGCGTTCGGGCGGTTCCAGCCCCTACACCACTACCAGACCCAGTTTGGGAGGTGGCGGCTAATTGGAGTACGACAAGCACCACGAGCGTTATATATGGCGAGAACACAGGGGCCGTTGACCTTCCCGTGGTCAGTCGGCAGCCTCGCTACATGCTCGAATATTTTAAACAAGGTGATTCCCCCGTATACCGGGTCACTGCGGTTGGGTTCGGTGCAAATGACTCCACTCAGGTGGTATTGCAATCAGCTATCAAGGGAAAACCATTATGAACACTCATCTATCAAGAGCCAAGACCAGTCTGCGTACTAGCATCTGGAGTAAGTGCATCAAGTGGATGGGCCTTGCTGCCATAGCGGGGCATGGTTTGGTAGCAGGCGCTGTCAACCTAACGCCACTGCCACCCTACCTTGCAGAAACCAAGGGCGCGCCCATGGTCATGCTAAATATGTCCAAGGACCATCAGCTTTTTTACAAAGCGTATAACGAGTTTTCAGACTTGGATGGTGATGGCGTAGCTGACACCCAGTACAAGCACACCTACCGCTACTACGGATATTTTGATAACCGCCGCTGCTACTCCTACAGCACAACCAATAACCGATTTGTCCCCACAAGAAAAGAAAACGCCTCAACCGCTGCCAATCCAACCCTATGTGGCGGCGGGACGGATAACGATGCGTCCGCCGAATGGCATGGTAACTTTTTGAACTGGGCTACGATGACCCGCATGGATGTGGTCCGTCGCATTTTGTACGGAGGGTTACGCAGCACTGATGACTCTATTGTCTCAGGAGCCTCGCTTACGGTTCTGGAACGAGCGCACCTACCCACAGATGCACACGCGTTTGCCAAGTACTACAACAGCGCTGCTACGGGTGGGGTCAACATCCGAATGATTACGCCATTCACTGGGCAAACGGAAATTACCATCTGTAACGCATCCTTTCAAAAGAATGCCACTTGGAATAACACGCCAGCACGTTCTCGATACAGTCACGGCACAGATATTGGTCCTCCGTCGATGCTTGTTGCCAGTGGCAACCATGCATTGTGGAATTCAAACGAACGTTGGCAATGCTACTGGCGTGAAGACCAAGCTTTACTTGGAAACAATCCGCTGGCGGGCAATGGAAATATTGCCGCGAAGTCTGGGATCAACGCCAGCTCCGAATCCCCGTCAAGAGCTACTCTAGGTCTTGGCACTGGGATTGCAATTGGGAGCTACACAGTAAGAGTAGAAACTTGCAAGACTGGCCTTGATTCCGCCACATCGCCAGCAACGGGATTTACCGATGACGAGGAAGCCAAATGCAAGTTTTACCCTCTGGGTAACTACAAGCCAGCAGGCCTCCTGCAAAAGTATGGTGAGCGAAATGAAGCAGCATTTGGCTTGATGACCGGGAGCTTTGCAAAAAACACTTCCGGGGGGGTTTTGCGGAAAAATATTGCCACATTTACCGACGAAGTGGACTTGGACGATGGCCAGTTTAAGAGTGTAGATGGCATCGTCAAGACACTGAATAAATTGCGCATCTACGGATACGACTACAACAATGGCACTTACAAAATTACGGGGGACGATTGCGACTACCAACTGGTAGGACTTACGGACAATTTGTGCGTAAGCTGGGGTAACCCCATGGGCGAAATGTACTTAGAGTCTTTGCGTTACCTTGCTGGCAAGACTGCCTCTAGCAACTTCACCTATGCCGACAGCGGCAGCAAAGACAACGCGCTCGGGCTTTCCATTGCGACTTGGTCAGATCCGTTTGCTGCGGGCACAGTAACGAACTTCGGTGACCAACTGTGTCGACGTAGCAGCATCGTCAACTTCAATGCCAGCGTCACATCGTATGACAACAACCAGTGGAGTGAACAGTCTGACATTGCGGGCATGACCGGCACACGCACTGCAGAGGCGCTAACTGACAATATCGGCACTGCCGAAGGTTTGTACGCCACAGACAAGAAGTGGGCCATCGGCTCCACCGCTAACAACACCAATGAAATGTGCAATGCCAAGGACTTTACGGCATTGTCAACATCCAAGGGAATTTGTCCTGAGGCCCCTACTGCATCCGGTGGGTTTTTAATGGCAGGGGCAGCATTACATGCACACACTACTCCCATCCGGTCGGACTTCACAATCCCCACCAACAACAAGCGCGCTTTCAAAGTTGACACTTATGGCGTTGCTTTAGCAACAGGTACGCCCATAATTAAGGTCCCGGTTCCGGGGGTACCTGGGAAATTTGTGATTATTCAACCGGCATATCGTTTGGTCCATAACACCCGTGGACAAGGGGGTGGTGCGCTCGTGGACTTCCGGGTTGTCACGCAAACGGATACTGCCGGGAAATTCGCAATTCAATGGGAAGATTCTGAGCAGGGTGGGGACTATGACCAAGACGTATGGGGCACGCTGGAGTACAGCGTCGACACCGTTACCAAGATTATTTCTATTTCAACCCTCGTCATTGATGAAGCCACGAACCAAAAGCAAGGGTTTGGCTATGTCATCTCAGGGACAGGGAATAGCAAGGATGGTGTTCACTTTCACTCCGGAATTGAGGATTTCGAATACACAGACCCCACCAATATCACGATAGTAAAAAGAGATAACGTCAGCGTAGTTATTGCCGCTAACGACACAATTATTAACACCTCTGGCGGGTGTAAAAAATGCAACAAAGGCGATGCAAAAACTACCGTGGACTACACAATGGTGGGTGTTGGCGGTGAAGTCTTACGAGACCCACTATGGTACGCCGCCAAATATGGCGGGTTTGATAGAGACAAATACACAACCGACTATGTTCCAGGTGCTGTATTGACAACCGACTCCTGGGACTCTAAAAAAACTGACGGTAGTGCTGGAAGCGATGGAATCCCTGATAACTTTTTCTACTCTATCGACCCCAATCAACTCGAAAAATCACTAGAGCAAATTTTCTCCACCATCTTGAAGGCTGGCGGTGCTGCACCTGCGGCAGCCACTTCGTCGCGAACCGCCGCTGGTGGATATGTGTATGTCAGCACACACAGCATCAAAGCAGCAAGCGCTGGTGTTAGCGACGCAGATGCCAGCGGGGAGTTTTTAAGGTTCGGTTTTCAAGCAAACGGATCTATCGCAGGAACAGCAGATTGGGATGCCGGCGCAAAACTGACGACTCAAGTGGAGAACACCGGGTGGAACGCTTCGAGGCGTGTGTTTACACTTTCAAACACAGCTGCAGTTCCCTTCCGCTGGACCGATTTATCAGACAGTCAAAAGACCGCACTTGCAACAAATCCGGCATCAGACAGTCAAAAGACCGCACTTGCAACAAATCCGGCATCAGCCTCACCAGGGGCATTAGACACTGACGCAACGGACGGATCACCCACCTACACAACCGCAAAAAAGCGTTTGAATTGGCTTCGGGGCAGCGCCACGGATGAAACCACTGCAGGGGGCCTGCGCAAGAGGACCAAGACCAAGCTTGGCGCGATCATTAACTCAACACCCTGGTATGTGGGGCCACCGTCGGCTGGCTATACCAATGTAGATTATGGTGGTGGTTACGGCACATTTAAATCCACCAATGCGGCACGCAACTCTGTATTTGTGGGCGCGAACGACGGAATGTTGCATGGCTTTAACGCAGACACGGGCTTAGAACAGTTTGCCTACGTACCGCGTGCTATGTATTCCACTAGTACAACTGCGCCCTATTCAAAATTGGCGGCAATTACTGCCAAAGACTACTCACTGAATACGGGTACCGAACGGATGAACGTTGATGGCAGCGTTATGGCGGCAGACATCAACTTGGGCACGAGTTCCCCAGATTGGCACACTTACCTGTTCGGCGCTTTCGGGCGTGGGGCACGCGGCGTGTATGCACTGGATGTAACCAGCCCGCAAACCATCACATCAGAAACCACAGTCGATGCCGCTGCGATCGTCAAGTGGGAATTCACCGAAGCTGCAGATTCAGATATGGGTTACATCACAGGTAGAACCAATGCCCGCAGCAATGGTCAACCTACCCAAAGCGGCTACATGGCCAATGACAAGTGGGCGGCCATTTATGGCAACGGCTACAACAGCCAAAGTGGCCATGCTGCTTTGTTCATTGTTTTTGCGAATGGTCCTGCTTCCGCAAGTAGCACTACATGGGTGGCGGGCACAGACTACGTGAAGCTCTCAACGGGCGCAGCCGGGCAAGGCCCCAACAATGGCCTTGCGACACCCTACGCTGTGGATAGTAATAACGATGGGAAGATTGATGTCATTTATGCAGGCGATCTGAAAGGGAATGTGTGGAAATTTGACGTGAGTAGCACCACGGTTTCAAACTGGGGAGTTGCAACCCAGACAAGCGCCGCCGACACGACAAAAGTACCGCTTTTTATCGCAACAACTGGCGTGTCAAATACATTGCAGCCAATTACCACAACGGTGATTCCGTTTGCACATCCCCAAGGGGGATATCAAATATTTTTTGGAACAGGGAAGGCATTGGAAAGTAATGACTACCCAATGTCGTCCGTATACAGCCACACACTTTATGGACTCTACGACAAGTATGGTTCAAACACTCCAATTACCACGGGCAAGACCGACCTTGTGCAACAAACCAGTATCACTTCGAGTGGGTATCGGTACATGACCCAGAACCCGGTGAGTTACCCAACTAAAAAGGGCTGGTACATGGACTTACCAGTTGCTTCAGAGGGCGTCATTTTCAACCCTCTGGCGGAAGACTCCTTACGCGTCAACGTTCGATCCACTGCACCAGAGGCAACATCGGATGGCTGCAGATACGATGCAACCACGTTTGATGCATCATTAAATCCACTCACTGGCATACCCGTTTCCAATTTATTTCCAACGGCACCGCTCGTTAACGGCTACAGCGCCGCGGGGAGCCCTAGCCTAAATAGCTTTGAGTTCTCAAAAGGAGGCGTTTACAAAGTACCCCCTCCAACGCCTAGCCTTGTGGCATGTACAGCAGGCACAGCGAATTGCACCTGCAACACAGCTGCACCATCACAATGCGTAGTTTGTGAAAATCTCGCGACATGCAATCCGCCGTGGGATGATGGTACTTTTGCTTGTATATCCGGGCAACCTAGCTGCGCATGCAATCCAGCAGCACCGGCAACCTGTGTGGTTTGTACAAACCCTGCCACATGTAAGCTGCCTTGGAGTTCGCGCTCATCGAACCAATGTATGTACCGTACTCTTTCTGCCTTGGGAAGCGGTGGGGTGGCCGCAAGTGAGCGCTTTGGTGCCTGCACCGATGGACGTTTGACGTGGCGGGAAATATTGCGCAATCGTTAAAGATAACCACGAAGGTGAAAAATGAAAAGAAGGATTAAGGAGTTCGGTTTTACATTAATCGAACTAATGATTACCGTGGCCATTATTGGCATCCTTGCTGCAGTTGCACTGCCAAGCTATTCGCAGTATGTTGCACGCTCAAAAAGAGCCGAAGCCCGCGCGGAGTTACTAAAAGCAGAGGGCTGGCTTGAGCGCTATTACACGGAGAATAATCGTTACTCGGACACAGCGGCAAGCACAGTCAATGCAGCCTTCAGCGCCAGATTTGGTGCCGTGCCAAATACAGGGGCAGCAAACTACAACATTACATTTACCTCGGTGTCCGCATCTGCCTATTCAATAATTGCCACGCGTACTGGGTCAATGGCCACTGATGCTTGTGGCAATTACACGAAAACAAATTCGGGCACATTAGGTTTCACTGGCACCGGCACTCGCTGTTTAAATTAAAAAAGTTACTTGGCATTGAATGCGCAGTGTCGTAGCCTTAGGCGTTTCCATAGCGTTATCGATACTTTTACATTTCGCTGCGCTCACGCAATTTTGGGCAGGGATGAAAACTCCTAGATCCCCCCGCTCCCAAAGTCAGACGGTTAACAAAGAAATTCTTCGCTTTTCCCACATCGCGGTATCAGTAAAGCCCATCGTTAATGAGGCACAAAATTCCTTTGGAGGAAGTGCGGGACCCCAGGAGGCACCAAAGCGACCACAGCTTGCCTTCGATTCAAAAAACTATCTAACAACAGATTCACTACACACGAGAGCTGTGCCGAAAACTGACTGGATTTTAAAAAATGAACTGTTACCAGCTAACAAATTTACATCGCTTAGATTTACTGTATGGGTTTCCGCAGAAGGCGCTATTGATCATTTGGAACCAGAAGGTGCGGAACCACAGCCAAGCTGGTTGCCTGAGGCGCTTTTTTACTTAAAAAAAACAGCAATGGAACCAGCGACACTCAACGATCAAGCAGTTGCAAGTAGGATGACGGTGGAAATACTCATTGAAAGCACAGACAAGTAAACTGCTCTTAATGACTTCAATGCAAGATACCACATTGAGCCAAGCAAGGCGTTCAATGTATATAACCTCACCCAACCCCAGAGTTGGGTGCACGATCTGCGATAAGCAAGGCATGCTCCTTGGCCAAGGCCACACCCAGCGCGCCGGCGGCCCTCATGCGGAAGTCATGGCGCTGCGCGATGCTGCCGCAAAAGGCAACTCTGTTTTCGGAGCCACCGCCTACGTCACACTGGAACCCTGCTCGCACTACGGCCGCACAGGCCCCTGCTGCGACGCCCTGATTGCGGCTGGTATCAAAAAAGTAGTGGCATCCATTGCTGACCCCAACCCCTTGGTCTCCGGCCAAGGCTTTGCGCGGCTGCGCGCCGCAGGTGTCGAAGTTGAAGTATTGGCTACCGATGACCCCTTGGCGGTTGAGTCCCGCGAACTCAATATCGGTTTTTTCAGCCGCATGGTACGCAAGACCCCTTGGGTCCGCATGAAAGTGGCCGCATCCCTGGATGGGAAAACTGCCCTATTGAACGGCACCAGCCAATGGATCACGTCCCCAGCCGCGCGGGCCGACGGCCACGCTTGGCGCACGCGGGCCTGTGCGGTGCTTACAGGCATTGGCACCGTATTGCATGACGCTCCCCGGCTGGACGTTCGCTTGGTCGAAACACCCCGTCAGCCCCATGTGGTGATCATTGACAGCGACTTGCGAACCCCGGTTGACGCTCCTCTTTTTATAGCTGGTCGCGCAGTCTACATATACGCTACAGGCCAAAATGACTTAAAAAAGATAGCGCTTGAAGCCGTTGGTGCTACCGTCATCTACCTACCAGGCGCACATGCAGATGGATCCCCAACCGGCAAGGTGGATTTAGCGGCCATGTTGCTGGATTTGGGAAAGCGCGAAATCAACGAGCTTCATGTAGAGGCTGGGCACAAGCTCAACGGTTCGCTCATCCGCGAGGGTTTGGTCGACGAGTTTTTGGTTTACCTTGCGCCCAAACTGGTCGGGCAAGGTGCTGGCATGGCCGATTTTGGGCCGCTAACCGATCTGGCTAGCGCTTTGCCACTGGAGTTCAAGTCAACTGAAATGGTGGGGCCAGACCTTCGGATTCTGGCGCGGGTAATTGGCCGCGACCAGTTTTAATGCGAGCATAGAGCCACTATGGTTCAATCGGAACGTGTGGTCCAATGTTTGCTATGAGGAATTCACCTATGACGCTTGATCCGCTTGTCTCAAGATGCATTACCCAGTCCATTGTTGACAAATTTGGTCCTATAAAAATAGTGATTTTTGGATCATATGCAACAGGCAAAGCAACAGCCGACAGCGATTTGGATATTCTGGCGATAGTTAACGATACTCAGCCGTCTGGTCACGAAGCGACCGTGCAAGGGCGCATAGCCATCCGCAAAGCGTTAAAAACCATTGGCAAGAATATGGCCTTTGATTTCATCCTATCCAAACAGGCACTCTTCGAAAGTGCGAAATCAAAAAACGGCACCATTCAATACGTTGCCGATCAGCAAGGTATCGTGATTTATGAACATTAGCGCTGAGACGTTGGATAAAGCAACATCTATTCTGTAAATTTCGATTTTGGCTGTTGGGTTGTTGTGCAATAGCGTCAGGTCAAGGTTTCATGTTCAGGTAGATTTTTGCGGTCATCCACTCCTCGTCTTGTTCTGCCAA